>OCVQ010000701.1_pt1 | contig 29264 bp, 38 predicted proteins | sample 1539061 | NCBI WGS metagenome assembly OCVQ01 (sample SAMEA3355526, study PRJEB22509) | marine metagenome | biome: marine; feature: river plume; material: water | place: USA | collected 2010-08-08 | depth 0.5 m | reverse complement strand
TGTCCAAACATCTTTGTGTAAGTCTGCCGCTTCATCAAACACTATAAAGTCATAACGACTTCCACGTAATGCTTCTCTGTTGTCAGCACTCTTAACAAATATTTTGCTATCATTCTTTAGTATTATGGTCAGTTCTGATTCGTTTACTTTCTTTATCCAGTTTACAGCATACAACTTTTCTTTTAGGTCATTCCATATTGTGTTCTTGGCTTGCCCATATGTGCTGTATAGTGCTAATACTCTCTGTTTGGGCTTTACACTGTATTTTGCCAGTTCATTAATGGCTAACATAGTCTTACCGAAACGCCTACCGGCTACGACGATCCTAAAGCGTGTGTGGTCATTTGATATAACCTGCTGTGGCTTTGAAAGTTTGATTAGACGTGTCTCCATGTCTTGCGTATAATAATGTCTCTAATACAACCTGGGCTTACACCATAGTCTACGCCAATTGGACCAAAGCCGTCTGTTATGCTTTGTGGTATATAACGTGCTCTTATTGTTTTGATATCTGCTTCACACAGTTTGCTTTGCTTACATGCACTGCCAACACTTATTCTACCTTGTGCTCTCATTCTGTCAAACACTACTTGCTGACTTGCTTCAATAAGATGTTTAGGATTGCAACACTTTTTGTTCATGCAACTGGTTGTTATTCTGTAATCCGTTATAATTGGATTGGTATATAAACCGTTTTGATGTATGTATGCAAATCTACTTGTTCTGTGTAGTCCACCACCTGCCGCAAACAATCCATATCCATTACTGTTGCTTCTTAATGTCCAATTCCAACATTCATCTGAACCTGCTATATCAACATGGCTCCAGAATCTGTCTACATCTTTTTGTGTTATTTGTTTTATTTTTTTATCTGTTTTAATCATCATATTTGTCCCATGGATGCTCTTTTATTTTTAATTGCCCATCCTGTGGCAACATATCCCAATACTCTTCTTGTAGCACCGCCGCATACTTCAAGTAAAAGAACATTTTCTCTTCTTCTGTGTCAAAGCCTTTTTCCCAGGCTATAATAATGTCTCTAACATCGTTCATGTCTTGGCATATACTCATCTTGCTAAGTGCTTCCATGTTCTGTTATAGTGTATTGCTTCTATTGTGCTTACCACAACACCAAATTGTTTTGCCAATTTAGCTTGACTGATAACATAATGGTTGTCAATGATAAATTGTGCATCAGCATCAGTTAGTTTGGCATTGTAGTTGTCTGAACCTTTGCGTATTGCCATTCTGAAGTTACGTCCTTTGGCAACACAGTCTAATGCGTTGTCTTGCACTGTGCCTAAGAATAAATGGTCTGGATTAACACACTGTCTATAACTTATATCATCTTTAGCATAGTTTTGGTCACAATCATGTAACACACACAGTTCATTAACATCAGCTTCTGTAAACTTGCCACTGGTTAAAGCGCCGAATCTGTGTGCTGTGATGTAACGTATTCTAGTTTCATCGCCATCATGATATCTATAATACCAATTGGCATATCCATTGTTTTGAACATTGCCCATTAAGTATACACAGCCGTTAGGTTGTGTTTCACATCTATCTGCAAATCGTTGGAGGTAATAGTCGCTGATGTTTTCTAGACTGTGAGGTTCGCCGGTGTGTGGCTTTTTAGCATACTTTGTTTTGTGTGGCATTACAAGTCAAGTGTTGTTATTTTTGTAACTGGCTTGTTTCTTAATGATATTTCACTGCCATAACCCACTAATCCACTTAGTATTGTGAGTGGTAAGAACCATATGCTGATTAATCCTAGCATGTGTCCCCATGTTAAACTAATACACAACAGTGTTAATGTGTTTAATGAACTGGATGTCCATTCTTTATTGGGTTCTTTTGATGCTTGGTAAGTATCTTTGATGTTTGTGCCTATCTTCATATCTTTATCCTTTATATCTGTTATATTATTTGTGTAAAAAAGTGCCTGACTGAAATGCTGACATTGGCATAACGTTCCTGTGACCTTATGCGTCTAGCACCAGCCAGGTCTTACCTCACAAAATCTATTCTTCATTTTTCTCTGTCCATGGTAGCATAGTATCTTCTTCGCTACCGTCTTGTATGCCATTATCTGACATAGATAACCATTGTTTAGAGAGCCAGATCATCATAACTCTATCGCCATTCATTGCTGTTTCAAACATCTTTTGACGTAGTTTTTGCTTCGTCGTTTGTGTTCCTTTTATGTATAGATCCGCGAAGTTGTCTCGTAAGGTTCCTGCTGGAACGCCAAAGAAATCGCTGAGATCTTTCCAACTGCAATGCAAACATGCTAACTTGTAAAATTCTTCTTCAGGTATGACAGTTTTATTTCTGCCCACTACTCTGCCCTGCACGGTTTTTTCACCGTATTTGATTTGTTTTACTTGGTAGTTAGGTTGTTTCTTCATGTTGTATCCACTTTGTTAGTGTAAGCCAAGCATTAATGCTTGTAATTGCAATGTTATTTATCACATATATGTAATATTAGGTGCATAAACGGTTTATCTATGGATAAAACCCTTAATTTTGGTAGGTTGTGTGTGGCGTCTGAGGTTGTAGTTCTTGTGTTTTGTGCTTTGCCACGTTGTCCACTCACCTAACAAGTATACATTGTCTAACAAGTATTGTGGTGTGGACTCATATATAGTTTCTAAGTATTCTATGTCTCTAAAGCTGATATCTCCAGTTACTGAATACTTATTGGCAATGCGTCTTACGTCATACTGCAAATGACTTGGGCTTGAACTCTTCTTGCTGAAGTTAGTGTTGTTCTTTGAAGTCTTGATTAGACTTTCTGCGTGAGCTATTAGTGTTGCTATGTCTGTCATAGCAATATTTATTAAACAGTGTGTTAATCTTTTAGTTAGACTTGTATATGCGTTGTTTAGTTATAGCACAAGGGTTTGAGTAACTATCTACTACTGCTTGTATCAACATAATACGTTCAAACTCCTTTCTCAAAAAGTATAATTCAGCATCTAATTTGTTGCGGTGTATAATGGGCGTTGATTGTTTAAACTTCATACGATTACTTATTCCGTTTCATAAATTCACGCATACTAACAGGTTGTGTTTTAACAACATCTAAACACAGTCCTTCTAGTAGATAATCTTCAAGTTCTTTGTTTATCCAATCTATCCATTGATGTCTGCCCAGTTTATCTTTGCATGTAGCACAACATAAACTGGGCCTTGAGTGTGCATTACATCTAGTATAATTAACTACCATTTCACAATCTTTGTGTAATTCATATAAGTTATTTTGCATTTATATCTCCTTAAAGTATGCACACATTATAACAAATACAAACATTCAAGTCAAGACAAAAGGCAATTATGCATTAGCATAATCACCTATATAGTTTCTTGTGTTCAACTGAACTAAAGTTCAGTTTAAATTGCATTTGTTCTTACTTCACTTTGTTCAGTAGAACCAATTAGCAATTTTAATGGATTAGTTCTAACTCAATTTTTTTATAGCTCAGTTGAAACTAATTGATATCACTCCAAGAAATGAGTGGGTTGGATGTTGATTTTTAATCAACAGAGTGCAAATGTATTTTAGATACAAAAAAAAATAATTGCACCGCTCCAGAGTTTTGTGTATGGTCATAACAGTATTGCTACTGCACTCCGTAGGCCCTAAGGCCGAGTTGGGCGGCGGACATATGGTCCGTTGTCTGTTATCATCATTTAAAGGAAGGTTGACTATATATAACCTCACCAGCATACACACTGGCTGACCGCATCCGCTCTCTACAATAATTCATAACAGGAAACTTATTGTGTCATTGAGCCCTGAGCCTTTACATCTTTATCATACTCAGGTTTTTCTTCTTACGCACTTATTACTTTTGTGCAAATCAATTTAGTGTTTTCTTCACATGTCTACTATTATACAGATTTATTGTTACGTGTCAATCTTTTTTCACGTAATTTATAATTCTGTTCTTTTTGTGCATAGTATTGTATCATACCAAGCACACGTTTTTTACTTTTACTAGTAACTTTACCACTAGTAGCAAGCCAAAAACGTTTAAAATTGTTTAGATACTTTGTATCTTGTTTGTTTATTAATTCCCAACTGTGTTCTAGTATAGCATGAACATTACAGTATAAATTAACATTAGGCAAAGTTAGTTGATCCAATTTAAGACCACTACTCTTTATAACAGCATCACCATCACGGTTCTCAGCTGATTCTACGCTTTGATAAAAGTTATGCTGTGATTCAGAAATATGTTTGTTAAATGCCATTGTGTTATTAGTTATCCTTATTATTAATCATGTCTATACTGTCTTGGGTAGTTGCTTCTCTTTTATGAGTATGACTGGTGTGTCCAAGAGTATGTTTTTGCAACTAACTCTTGCTGTTCTTCAGGACTGTATAAATTGCCATTTTCTAAATATCCAGTGTCACCTGCCATATACACATCATGTATATATTTGAGTTCACTGGCGGCATCTCTCAACATTGTTTTAAGTTGTTTGTTCTCTTCTTGTAGTTTGTGCAGTCTGCTGTCTGTTATGTTTGTTACGTTATTCATTGTTATCTCCTTTGTGTTTTACTAAGTCTATGTAATCAAATGCTTTGCAATTGCCAAAATCATCTATGGGAAATTGGTCATATATTTCAAAAGGAGTATCAGCATTGATTAGTATTTCCTTTTTCTTTTTATTGCTTTCTTTAAGACGTATTTTGTTATTTTTGCTTGTTAACTGTGGCACAATGTCATTGTCCAATAACTTTATTATATTGGCCCATTGCTTGTTGTTTTTGTATGTAGGCACCACATACGTCTTATACTCTTCAACTTCTGAGTGATTTTTCACTAGTGTGATTTGCAATCTACGTAGAGTGCCTTCTGTGAGACTATCCTGTTCACTGTATACTTTAGTAGCAAATACTACATAGTCTTCTTGAATTAGGTCTGGTATGTTATTCATTGTTCTATCCTATAATTTAGTTTGTTAAAATATCTCTTATCAGTTGCCATACTGCTAAGGGTCATCCTTTTAACGGTTTGAGCTCCGTGTATTATTTCTAATACAGTATTATTTATCATTAATTGTAATATATAGGCTGAAACGCGGACCAAAAAAAACTCCCCTAACGTCAGCAAAGGGAGTTTTTAATTATAATTAACATTATAAAAAAAGAGTATAATTCAATGGCATGAACTATTATCTATGTTGAAGAGCTTCAATTGAGTTCGGAGCTCACTGAGGATAAAACTATGATACAAGAAATGTAAAAATGATTTTCTCTTCAACATATATATTTATGCTAAAATGGTATTTTTTGGGTGTTTAGTGGCTACATTCCAATTGCTACACTTAACACACTAGCAAGTAAACTGCCTAATGTGAGTATAACTATTGTCCATATTCTGTTGTCTAGTCTGTCTAGTCTTTCAGTAAAGAATGCTTTGTTTTCTTTTATTTGTGCTTGTAAATTGTCCACTTTGTTCTCTAGAGCGCCATGCTCTTTTGTATTCTCTGCTTTAAGTCTAATTACATCTTCATGAACTGTCTGAGCTGTGGGTTTAGGCATTATTTAATCTCAAGCCCATTAGCAATGGCTTCATTCAATTTATCTAATTGTGCTAAAAGGTCTGCATCCATTACAGCTCTTAATTCTTCTTCAGTCATTTTCAAATCCTATTTTTTTTCTTAAATCAGTTAATGTTTGTTTATCTTGCACTATAACACATGGTGTTGGCGTATTGTTGTCCTTCTCATCTGGATGACTCCAAAATGCCGCTAAGTGCAAATACTTTTCTTCTATCTTCTCTACTACTGATAACAATGTATCAATACTAGTGCCTTCATCATACTCTAATAATAAGGCTTCATTGTTTGTAGCACAAAAACTTGCTACCCAAGTAAGGTCATTACCTGGCTTACCTGTTTTGACATGTAAGATTTTGTCTTGCATGTAATACTGCTTAGACCAAGGACAAACTTTGACTATACTGTCAAAGTAAGCACCCCAATCTACTTCTTTGTGCCTCTGTTTTTCTTCTTCTTTTTCATTGGCTTCTTTGTGCCTCTGTTGTTGCTGTATCCTGGCATTAGTCATCTCCTACAATGTTATTTCTTTTTCTTCTTGGGTCTTTTAAATGTGCCGTTTGCAATCTTCATGCCATTTCTAAATGATGTAGCATTTCTGTGAGGTGATTTACTACCTCCGCTTCTTGCGTATGCGGCACCTGCCCTATGTCCTGCACAATTTGTTTTGCAGTGTGATCCTTTGTATATACTTTTACTAGCCATTACATTGCCGCATCATTAAGTTTACGCCATGCTGATCCATTGTATACACATACTAAAGCTAGTGTAGTATTGAATACAGTGTCACCTGCTAATGGTCCAACTAATGCGTTAATTTCTGTTGTGGTCAATGGCTGTAGTCTCATAACCTGTTTCATTGAAACTCTACCAGCACTTTCTATTTCAATGTGTTGTTGATTACTTACACCACTTTCAATAAAGAACTTTTCATTTGCTTCATCATGTATAAGATCAAAGTTGTATCTTGCACTACTGTCTGAATTATGTGTTTGGAATCTTAGTGTAGCATTACCTTTGGAATCATAGTTAAAGTCTGTTCCACTTGGTGTAGCACCATTAGTTTGTCCACTCTTAGCATTAATTGTTACACGTGATCCTGTTCTACCAGCTGGATTCTCCCATGTAGCATCCATAAATGCGTGATACTCATGCAAGTTGTCTGCATATCTGTTATCAACATAACTTGATGCATCTCCTGAATCAGCATAATCTCTTACTGGTCTTAAACTGATTGAACCTGCTTGGTTAGCCGCTAATACTGTTGTTCCGCTTTTACTTGCTAAGAATGTTTGTGGTATTGAACCACTAGCAGTGCTTCCTTGGCCAGAGCCAACGTATGGTCCGTCTCTGTATGACGTTGCTGATGTGCTTTGGAAATACATATCAGTGTTAGCCATAGCAGTAAGATCACCTGTGCCACCTACCATTGCTGTAACACTTGCTGGAGGATTAAACTGGTCTGATCCAGTTGCACCTGTGCCTGTTAATACGTTGAATGTAATTCTACCTGGTATATCACCTGCACTTGTGGCGGCTTTTGCTGGCTTAGTTCCACCAAGTAATTTAAAGTTTAAGTTAGGTGCGCCTAAGTAAGGCATATCCACTGTAGCATTGCCACTTTGTCCTAAAAACTCTGTCCATTTAGGATATTCAGTGAAACTGGCTAAACTGTTAGTTTTATAGTTGTTAAGCATCAACTTCATTTGTGGTGTAGTTTCTAGAGGACCAAAGTCTGTGACTCCGTCTTGTTCTATAGTAATACCCAATGTGCTTGTTGCCGCTAAGGCTTCATTAGTGCCAATACTCAATAAGTCAGGAGTAACGTTTGCACCAATAAGCATTGACCTTGGAACTTTAATTGCACTATCAGGTCCAGTCTCTACATCTGCTATGTGACGCATTACAACGTTTGATAAGTTTATTGTGCTGTCTGATCCATATGCTATTCTATCAACGGTTACATTGCTCAATGTTTGAGGTAAGTCATATTGGTTGTATAAAGACAATGCATAATCAAACGTAAGTGCGTTTGTTGAAGCATCACCTGTCATTACCATACCAAAGTTTTGTGTGCTACTGAATGCACCCGGAATCAATATAACTGGACCAGCAACATTGTTTAATAATGGCTCACTTAGTGAAACAGTATTACCGCTTATGCCAGTAATGTGTCCTGTGACACCCATTAAATAAGTTGTGCTGAAAGCTGTTGCATCAAACACACGCCAACCTGATAAGTTACCAAGTCCTGCCCAAGCAACACCACCAAGTGTTGTGCCAGATGTTGTTAATGCATTTTCTAAACTTGTTTGGGCACTATCACCTGGCGTGCCACCCTGACTTGGATTCCAGTAAGCATTTGGATATGCAAATGAACCACCGGCTAATTCAAAAGCTGTGTATATACCTGAAGCCGCCGCTAGGCCAACACATGTTAGTGTGCTTTGCCCTGCTATGCCGTAAAATGCTGTTAATATACGTGGAATACTTGCTGTTGTTACGTTAGCAGTTCCTAAATCAGCATCTGCTAAACTGTAACCAGTTGTGTCAGTATCAAATATTCTTGATTCTACTGTAGCAATTGTTTTGTCAAATTCAATGCCGTTTGTTTGACCTTTAAGTTGTAAAGGTTGAGCACTATCACTGATAACATGGTCTGCTAAAACTGTATCTGCACTTATGTTTGCAGTTGTTGTAATGTTTGCATTTGATGAGAACGATCCATCGCTAATAAATTTAGCAGTCGATGTTGCATCACCAATATTTAAATTTCCTATGTATTGCCCGCTACTTTGGCCGCCAGCATTGTTTTCACCGTGCAATAAATTTACATTACCATTCCAATAGAACTCGCCGTGGCCGCCTTGATAAAAATCAGCTTCATTAGAAATTACTGAATTAATATTTAAATTACCAGTGACTGCGTCTCCACCAAATATAACGTTACCACTGTTATACACACTTCTTGTTGCTGTGCCCGTTCCACTACCTACGCCAGTTGGTCTAAAGGTTGTGCCTGGGTTGCTATCTGCGGCTCCAATTAGTGTAAAGTCTGTTGTGCCTGTAGTGGTAATAGTATATAACCATCCTAATTTTAATGCACCAGCAGTATCTATTTCATTTTGCGAACCGGTGCCACCAATTAATATGTTTGCATCGAAACCTGTTGCAAGTCTTTTTCCTAATGTTGTGGGGCCACCGAGATCCACACTTCCTTTAGCACTAGCATTTGCACCAGCATGGCCACCTGAGACATTGAATGGCGAGGTTCCAAATCCAGTAGTAACACCGAAGCTTGTTCCCACTGTAACTAGAGTATTAGAAGTTGCATTACCACCGGTCATTTCAATCTCGCCAGTTCCAAATGCTGAGTTACCTAAAGTAATTTTACCAGGGCCAGTTCCACCATCGCGTCTTAGCTCTAATACGCTTGTTCCGCCACTAATATTAGCATTGCTTTGACCATGTATTACAAAATTAGAGTTGTCATCTCCACTTTTATAAATGTATCTTGTTCCAATATTAGCACCATTTATAATAGTATCATGAGAACCTTTTACTGTGATAATATTACCAGCGGCTGTGCCTTCTACTGCTAAACCACCAGTGCTTATATTACCTGTTGTGGTAATTGTGTTTGAGCCAAATGCACTTAATAAACTTACAACATTGCTGTCACCGTATTCACTTGCTTCTGAATCTGCTGGAGTAAATGTGAATACACCACTAGTATTATCATATGCTAATGCACCATCTCCACTAGCCGCAGTTGTTGTTACACTTAGCGCCGCTTGGGCCCTTGCATCTGTATAATACAAGTTAGTGCCTTCTGCTAAGTCAGTAGTGCTTGTTGGCACTTTAAATACTGTTGTGCCATCATAAATTTCCCAATCTTCAGCAGTGTTATTCCATTTAATGTATGGATCATTGCCGTAACTATATTGGTAAACATTAGAGTTATCGACTAAGAACATTTTTGAATCGCCAACCAATGCCATATTTCTTAGGTTACTGCCTTCATTGCCATCAAATAATTTAGAATCATATGATGCTGTGGTTACGTCAAAGGCTGATGACATACTGTATTGATGCACGTTGCCTGTCGACATGTCTGCTACTAATAATTTTGTTCCGTCAGTGCTAATATCAAATCCAGTCGGCTGTGAATTCTCTGTTCCTACATCAAAAGTGCCGCCACCGACACCAAAACTAATATTACCTGCATTTGCAACAGAAATATCAATTTGTTGCATTTCATCGCCTAAGGAATTGAGAAGCCAAAATCTAGTTCCATCACTGTTGAATTTTACATCTTCCGGAACTAAAAAACCTGGGTTATATGTAGCATTATCATATGTTGCTGTGGTCACATCAAATGCTGTGCCTAGACTATATTGAAACATAGCACCTGTATTGTATGGTGGAGATCCAGTTTGGGGCAATATACCACACAGATACATTTTTGTTCCATCAGCATTAAAGGTTATACCTGAAACCTCGTTTACTTGTGAAGTAACAACTACGTTAGCAGTATACGATGATGTGCTTACATCATATGGAGTGCTTAAACTGTATTCGTTTACAATTCCTTTATCCGGGCTGGCACTAAGCTCGCCAGTAAGATACATTTTTGTTCCATCATTATTGAAATTCACAGCCAAACCACCTACTGTTGATTCAATATTATCGTAACTAATAATTTCTACGTTAGTCGTAATGTCTACATTATCAAAATCTACGTTAAAGGTTATATCACCTGGTGTTGTATTTTGAGAATTAAGTGTAATGCTTTTTTCAGTTACTAACACATTGTTAGGCGATATAGTGCCTGTATAAGCACCTATGGCACTATTTGCTCTTGCTGTTGTATAATATAAATTAGTGCCTTCAGTTAGGTCACTAGTTGTTTTTGTTGCAAAGTCTGTGTTAAACAAACTGGTTGCATAGTATTTGTTAGTTGTTCCTTGTGTTAAATCATCAGTGTCTTTGGTAGCAAAACGTGTATCAAACCTACTATCAGTGTAGTATAAGTTAGTGCCTTCTGCTAGGTCACTAGTGCTACTTGGTATTAAATACTCTGTGCTACCATCATTACTGAACTTCCACTTATCCGAACTTTCATCCCATTTGATATAAGTGTTTGATTCATCACCTCTGTCAATAAAGATTTGACTGTTTGCACTTGGTGTTCCTGTAGAACCATACTGCATAGTAATATTTCTATCTTCTACAAATAGGTCTACTACTGTTTCTGAATTTATATTTCCGGTAACATCTAAATTGCCACCAATTGTAGCATTTCCGTTTACAACTAAGCCTAACGCACCTGTGCCTTTTAGTGTTACACCTTCTACGTTACCTGCCGCTGTTAAACTGCTTGGAGTTAATGCACCGTCAAAGTCTGTTATAGCACTATTTGCTCTTGCTGTTGTATAATATAAATTAGTGCCTTCACTTAGGTCACTTGTTGATTTATAACTAAGGTCTAAGTTATTGCCAGTTTGTAAATTAACTCTAGTGTCTGCTCTAGCGTTTGTGAAGTATAAATTAGTTGAACCTTCTGTAAGGTCGTCTGTGGTCTTGCCTGTGAATAAAGCATTTGAATCTATGCTGATAACACCTGAGCTTAATTGCATTGGTGATGTTGCACTAAAGTGACTTCTTACTTCACTTGCACTTGGTCCAGTGTATGTGAATACACCACTTGATTGATCATATGCTAAACTACCATCACCACCAGTGTCTGTGACACTTAGTGAAGCTCTAATAATAGCATTACTGATAATGGGTAGTGTTGCAACTGTTACGTTGCTAGTCGTTGTGGTTACAGCAACGTTACTGTTGGCCTCATCGACCGTGATATTAGCTTGATTGACTGTTACAGTTACATTAGACATGCTATGCTCCTGTTGTTATGGCTACGAAACTTGCATCGCCAGTAGGATTACCTGCTGTTACGTCCGCACTATATCTTTCTATAATTGCCCACCTGTGGCTGTCAAATGTGTTAACTGTTGGATTAGTATTTTCCCAAGTAAACTCCATAATAGTAATAACCACGTTTGTTCTTGCATCTGGAATTAAAGGTCCAGTGTATCTGTTTTTAGGAATTGTAAAATCAACTAAGCCTGCACTAGCATTAGATTTGTTTATATTGCCAGCTGGCACTGAAGTAGAAGTTGCACCAACGTATCCGATTACGTTTGAAGTTGCAAAGTTAGGCTCGCCTGTGTTAATATTGTAAGTTAATTGGTCAACCACAATACTGGAATAATTCGCTGTGAAGTTATAATTTGTTATATCTGTTGCGTAATTATACGTGAATGTTCTTTGATGTTCAGGTAACATTTCTATCATCTGAACATTGTCCGATCCGGACAAATATTGTTTAAAACTGAGGGCTCTGCCTGACATGCTTCTCTCCTATTGGAAATAACCTAATGGGTATTCCCTCTAGGCTTCTATTAATTTGTTATGCTTGTATTTATGCTGTTCTTACGAATCTGGTAGCACTAACCCGCTTTCTGCGGCGTATTCATCAATATCTATAACTTCACCATCCCAAGCAATCTTTCTTGTTGGGGGGCCTTGCCACACTCCGTCTGCGTCAAATTGCATTAAAATAAAATGGTCTGGAACTATCTTCATATCTATATCCTTAACTTGGTTTTGTTGGCCACACTATGCCAACATTTGTTGTTATTGAGTTGTAATCAAAGTCTCTTAGTGCTTGTCTGTATGTTTGCCACTCTAATTTCTTTTCATCACTAAGTGGACTATCTTCACCTTGTGTCCAATCTGATTCAGTGAGCTTGGTGTTTCTCAATTTTTGTGCATCAGCACTTGGCGGTAGTGTGCCTTTATTGTTTGCTTTCCTCACAGTGAAGGGTGTTGTTGACAAGTCCAACTCATCAGTCATTTTGTCTAATATGTTACCATTAAGTTCACTTTCTAACACATAACTCATATTCATGCTACGGTTTACTGAACACAATGATTGTGCTTTTTCTTCCCTAACTGTTTTTACCCAGTAGATGTCACCGTCTGTGTTGTTATAAAATACATATCTATTCATCTGTATATCCTATTATTTGTTATGCACCACATAGCCATCAACAATGAATGTATCATCACCGTCAACGTCTAGGTTGTATACTGGTATGTCTTGCACTGTTTTATTATAATCATACAAGCCTTTTGTGCCCTTGTGCGTAACTAGTGTATCACCTATCATTAACTTACCAGCAAGTTCTAAGTCTGGGTGCAATACAGTTGTGCCTTGTGGATTGAAACTCTTCCAACCTTCTACAGTTAGCATTGGGTGAGTATCTGTTAAACTAATTTTGTTATTAATAGTGCATACTAGTTGTTGTGCTACTGGATGATGATGTAGTTTGGTAACAGTGTTTGTAACACCATTTAGTCCCATAACTTTCTCACCAATAATTACTAATTCAATTTCTTTCCAAACACCATTAGCCATTAACACCATACTGCCTGCAATAAAGCAACCACCATAACGTGGTATAACATAAGCATCTGCTTTTGAAATACGTTTGTCTGCATTAGTAACATCAAAGCCTCTAAATACGTGATTGGACACATTAGAATCTGATGTATCTTCAGTTAAGTTTGAGTTTGCATAATTGACCACTTGAATATTTGCAGGTATGTAATCTATTGTGCTGTTTGCCGCTGGTAAGCCAAGTTCTTGTGCCCTTATGCTACCTCTAGCTCTACTTACTTCATAGTCAAAATTATCTGTTAAACTAGGTATTACATCATTTGTGGTTGATATAATTCCACTACCACTTATAAAATCTAAAACAGTGTTACCTGTTTTAGTAATTGTGCCGTCACCAGCAACTGCAACTTGGTCATAATTGATTCCTCTTCCTGGTGCAAATCCAATTCTACTACCTGCGTTAAAGACTCCATATGGAACTAATCCGTTTACACTGGAATATATACCTTCATCAATACCACCTGTGTCAATAACATCAACTGGTGTAATTAAACTGTTTGGTGTGCCTAAAGTGGCGACTACGTTATCACTGTTTTGAACATTGGCATTGCCGCCACTGTTTGCATTGTTGATGTTTGCAGTGTCATCATCTACTTGTAGTCCTGCCTGAACAGCACCAATACTGCCTCTGTCAATAGCTCCTTGTCCAGCTAGTGTAATGCCGGGTATAGTTGCATTAATAGTAGAGAAACCCATTGGGTTAATAAAACTTAAATCAATGTTTGCTAAAATATCAGGTAATAACGGTCCACTAGGTGCTGAGCTGTCTTGTGGTGGTAACGGTGGTTGTGGCAATGACACGTTTACTATTTCACCTGGATCAAATCTTGTTCTGTCTTCACCGTTTGGTCCACGTCCTGGACGTAATGGTATTCTTGTGGGTGGTATGCTGTTTGCTACATTACTGCTTACACTAGATCCAATTGGATTAATGTTGGCCATAATCTCTGCAATATCAGGTATATCCGGAATTGTAATAGGGAAGTTGATGCTAGGTATCATACCATAGCCTGATCCGCCCTCACCGCCAATACCTAACACAATGTTAGCATAATCAACGTTTGCAATAACAGTGCCGTTACCTGGAGCGGCAACGTTTGCATTGCCTCCGCCTACTGGATCATCTACAATAACAATATTGCCGGCAATGTTTGCAATGTTGCCGTAATCTATGTTACCCCAAATGCCTGTAAGCCATCCTGGTATACCACTAAGGTCTAATGCACCGTCACTTTGAACAGTGTTGTGAGCATATACACTGTCGCTGTATTCCATTGCTGTAATGGCACAACTTAAATAACCAGTTTCACCTTCTTGTTCACTTACTTTCATCACTCTGAATAACTTGTTTGAGTATCCGTATACAGGTTGTGTTAATTTTATTACATCACCAACGTCTACTGTTAATGCACTATAGTCTGCTGTGAATGTAACCAATGTGCTCAGTCTACTTTGACGTAAATCAATGTTTGCTAAGTTATGCACTCTAGGAGCATCATTAACTAGACTGTATCTAGATTGTAATGGATTGTCTGGTTCGTTTGTGTTTCTATCACCACTAGGTGTGCTCACAATTAACGATTTAGTTTGGTCTTGTTGTGCAACACTAGGATATTCAGCATCAATGCTGTTGTATAAACTGTAAAGCTCTGTGCTGGTAATATCAATTGAACTAATAATGTTGTCATCATTGAACACAAACGCCGCACTCTTTTCTGCTGTTGTGGCTTCTCTGTTAGGCACCACAGTAAACTTGCCTATTTTATTATCGTATGTAAAGAAGGTTGAACTACTTTGACATATTAAGTCAATGTTATCTTTAACTGCTTGGTATGTGCTTAACACACCATCAATTTGATATCTAGCGTGTGTGTCTGCCCCACCTATGTTAGTAGTGTATGCAACTTGTTCTGCACAATGGTCAAACATTGTAACAAAACTAGGTAAGTCTAATTCACTATCACTAAGGCCCGCACCATATACACTATTTTTGCAATAATCTAACAACACGTTAGAAGGATTTGTGAGAGTGTTTGTGACTTCATAAGTTATTTCACCCAATCCAGTTAATCCATTTTCTGCATCATAGTCTATTTCAAACACAGCATACACCAAGTTTTCATAACTTGTTGTGGCTGTTATTGTGCTTAACAATGTGGTTGCCGCTACTTGCGTTCCTGTTGAAGGGAAGATCTGATTACCTGCCGCTGTGCCGCCCGCATATACCCTACAACGCATTTTGTTGGCTACGTTGGTAGTAGACGTTGCGTTAGGGTCTGTCATGCTTATAACGTTTGCTCCACTAAAGTTTAGTGTGCTGTCTTGACGTCTAATACTGTTAACAGTGTATGTGCCACTGTCAGTTTGCTCACCAATAACCATAACGTATACCATGGTATTGTTTTGATTCTTAATTCCAGCATCTACAATAATACCACCTGTGTGTATTCTACCATAGAACACTGGCACACGTCTATCTGTGCTGGGTGATAACTGAACTTTAACACCAGGGTCTTTAGCCGCTTGTATGTTTGGAACTTTTAGAACACCTGTGACTTTTGCTGTTGCATAAGCAAGACCACCAGCAATCAAACTGGTTGCAATAGTTCCTGCAGTTGTTAATCCAACTACACCTGCAACTGTTGTTGTTAAGGCAATACCTGCTATACTACCTATTGCTGTTGTTATTGCTGTTGCAATAAAAGTAAAAACTGCCATCTACACACCCTCATATACATAATTTGTTTCGATTGGAGCCCAACCGCGTTTTTCTAAGTTAAAGTCAGGTGATATTTCCATATTTGTGAGAGTAAAACCTTTTATAATGTCTTTTTCTTGTAATTTCTCACCCACCTTAACGTATTCTTTTAGTAGTCTATAACCTAAACTGCTCATTCTTGCTTGTGGTTCAACCCACCATGCTATTTCTCTTAAACTTTTTATATGTGGTAGCCAAACATCAGGAATAATTTGTGCTATCAGCATGCCTTGTATTTCGTCATCACGTTCACCTAGTAATATTACTCCATTCTTAAGAAATGAATCAAGTAATTTTCTAATATACATGTCATTGAAGTCTGGTTGTTGCAATGATTCAAAAGGACTACTGTTTGCAAAGTTAATCATCATTTCCATAATTCTGTCGTAATCTTGTAGTGTTGCATGTCTAATCATTATCTTAAGAATCCAGGTATCTGACCAATACGACCACCTCCGCCACCGTAGCCACCGCCTCCGCCATAGCCACCACCACTATAACTGTAGTCTCTACCAAAGTCGAACTGCACATTTTCTAAATCACTTACTCTACTGAATGTAGTGTCTGTGGGATAGTGTTGTTGTCTACCAGTTAATGATGTTCTTTGTCCTGTAACTTTATTTTCTAAAATTGTGTTAATACTTGCACATGTAACTGTGATAGTATTGTTTAATTTGCCTTGTAAAAAATCTTCATCTTCACTTATATTGAAATTGGTTATTACACCACTGTATCTTCCATAAACATTTGATGCATTGTAATCATAGTTGTCATCAAAGAATGCCCTGGCTATTTTAACACTGCCACCTTTAATAGGTGTTGTTAACACAGTTGCCATGTAATCTGCTTCTGAGGGTATACCACTTAAACTAAGAGCAATGTCGCCATTAGTTGTTTTAATATCTTCTGTTAGCGAGCCCACACTTAAGAAACTGCCTAACTCTGTGTAAGTGTTTCCGTTGTATGCAACTGGCTTGTATGCACTACTTAAATAGTATGTGGTTGAACCTAATGTTAAATCAATTAACATACAATGTATGATATTGTTTACATCGGTTACTTGTGGTATACTTGTTGACATATCTTTTTCCTTATGTTGTTATGATTTCAATTAACTCAAAGTCATCTGTAAAACTTATTCTATCTATTGGCACTGCACTGTAACTTGGCTTTAACACCATCTTTACTTTGAACGTTACATCGTTGCCTACCAGTAATGATTTACCATTTAAACTGTAACCTGATTGGTCAATAAAGGGTCTGTGTATTGGTATAATAACACTAGCACTTGTTGTATGAGCCACGTCTGCTGTTACTTGATATGGATATCTATATCCACTTGCTGGTTGTATGTAATCACCTTTCTTAAACAAGTATGTGCCACTACCAGCCGCACTAGCATTAATAATTAGTGTAGCCGCACTACTACCAATAATAGATACTGATCCAATGCCTGAACTGTCACCAAGGTATTTGGTTAGAAATGCTAATCCTGTGTTACTGCCACCAAACTCCACTGTGCTTTCTGTTGTTACGTCTAACGCATCAATGTCTTCCAACAATCCTCTGTTTTCACTGTATTTTAATCCTTCATGCATTCCTATAATAAATCTATACGGAACTACACTGGTTCTTTCTGCTGTGAGCACAACACCACTTCTACTCACTGATTGTGAAGCAACTTTCTTTTTATCTATTGTGACGTATGTTGCGTTATTCACTATTGTTTGTAAACTCATTATCTAGGTATCCTCCGTGCTCCAGCTTGTGTAACTGAATATATAAATTCTGGGTCACTTGCCACAAGTTGCTTAAAGCTTCTTGCATCTACGGCTTGTATTTTATATGTTACTGTGTTACTGCCACCCATTAATTGATTGTTTGGTATAACGTTACCACCAGCATTCGGAATTATGACCTCGGGGCCCGCTTCGCCGACCAGGTATGGCTTGTTTTTCATTATAGGTCCACCAACTTGTTTGCCTGGTATCCTACTAATTGTGTTTGAACTAAAGTCAATACCAAAGCCAAATGCTCCGAATATTGAACTTAGTATTGGCTGTATAACTGCAAGTTTAAGTGCTTGAGCAATCATCTCTTTGACTATCTTTCTAAAGAAGTCTTTGAAGTTGTCTAACACTGATGTGCCGTCCATTAAACTTGTTGCTAATCCATCGCTTAAGGCTGATGTTGCACTAAAGAATGTTTCTTGTATGCTTTCTGATGCACTTGCAAAGTCGCCTAACACGCTAGACATGTCTTTTGCACCCTGCTCAATTATTGTATTACCGCCATCGCCACCTGCGGCTACTGCCTCAGCAATTTTTGCCGCTTGTTCTTCTGCAGTTGCTCCAGCGGCTTGCATGTCTGCTATAAGTTGTGCAATATAATCTTGTGCACCTCTTTCAGGGACAACTTGACCTAAATCTGTAATTGCTTCTTTAACTCTGTCTAAACCACCTGTTCTGGCTTTGTTAGCCGCAGTTTCAATGTTCTCAAAGAAGTCTTTCATTGCGGTATTACCAGTAGTGTATTCTACTAGTCTACCTATTTGTTTGCCTAAGAATCCAATTGCTTCTACAACTCCACCAATTGCTTTAACGGCAAAGTCCATTGTGCTCATTATAATGTCACCAAAATTGTCTTGGATAACAGATGCTACACTGTTAAACAATCCGCCTAGCATGGTCAAAAAGTCTACTGCAACAGCACCTGCTTGTAAAAATGCATAAAAGGCATTTACTACTCCATCACCTACTGATTTTGCAAATGATTCAATTGTTTCTTTGTTGTCATCAAATACTTTTGTTAGCATTGTTAAGAATGCTGTTAGTTCTGGTGTAATTGCTCCACCCATTGCCGCTTTAAAGCTGAACATTCTATCACCAGTTTGTGATATAGCACCACTTAGTGTTTGGTTAAGGTCATTAGCGGCTCCTTCAACTGATTCACCAAACTCTTTTAATTTCTTCCTGGTTTCATCTATACTGTATGTGGCACCTGCTTGGAATCCTGCCATTGCAAGAACACCTTTTTCTCTAAACATGTCTGCCGCACCAGCACCACCACTAAACGCTCTTTGTATTTGACTTGCACTGTCTTCAAAACTTAGTCCTGTTACAGCCGCAATATCTGCCGCTAGTCTAGTGTTCTCTTCTAAGTCATTAATTGTTTTGGATACTGTTGCTAGGGCTGGTGTTGCTCCTGCAATTTGTTCAAAGTCAAATGGTAATTCTTGAGCAACGTCTCTGATCTTTTGTAATGCTATTGCACCACCTTCAGCTGAACCCACAATGTTGTTCATTACAACACCAATGTCTTCAATCTTACGTGCGGCACCTACTGCGGCACCTACGCCTTTAAACGCCGCCGTTACAGCAACTAAGCCTGCGGCTAACGGGGCAAATCTAGCCGCTAGTCCTATAATAGAACCTTTGGTCACATTGGCGGCACCGCCGAATCCTTTCATGCTTCTTTCTGCTTTGTTTAACTGTCCTCTAAACTTGGAACTGTTTAACGTTAGCGTTACTTCAATATTTTTAGCCATCTACTTTATCCTACTAATGTATTTGTCTACGAAACGATCCATTTCGTCTTCTGTGGCTTTACTCATGCCGTCAGGTGCTTGTTTACTCCAGCCAGTATCTAATCTCTCTGCATACGGGTATTGTGCCCGTATTTGATTACCTTTACCACTAGGTGTTCTACTTGTTTTAACAGTTGTCTTGCTTTTAGCATTACCTGTTCTTACTGGAGTTTTGTCTTTAAACTTTTGGTATCCAGCTTGTATAGTTTCAGCAGGCATCTCTTCCAATTGATCAAATAAACTTTTAACTTGTCTTTGGTTAACTTTGAAACCTGCCATATTCTAATCCTTATATTTTTTTATCTTTTCGAGCAAATCGTCTTCTTTGTAGTATTTAGCGGGTAAGGGCTTTCCTTGGGCTTTAGCTTCTTGTATCTCACTATTTGCCACACTTACATCTAATACCATCAAATCGAATGTGTCTCCATGTCTTAATACATGACTAGGTAAACATCCGTATGTCCTAGCCATAGCATCAATAAGTAAAATCCATTGTGTTGCCGTTGATTCCTCATCGACGCTATGGCTTGTTACTTTCCCAGTGCTTCGCCGACTAACTTGATTGCTTCAGTGAGCACATCAATTGGCAAAACTTTTGTGTCATCCATAACTGGGTGCCCGTGTTCATCCAGGATCATTTTGCTTAACATGTCGGTGTAATTTAGGGTTGTGTCTTCAGTGATTGCACTTAGTTTTGCAAACACATCTAAACTTTGTCTGTCGTATACATAAAAGTCCAGCTCTTCGCCATACTTTGTTACGATTGATTCTTCTTTGATTGTTAGTTTTACTAACTGAGGTTCTACTGCTAATTCGTGTAAATTCATATCTTTATTCCTGTATATCTCTGTTTTTTAAATTGTGAATTGCACTTATGCAAAATGCTATTCTGTTTTTTGCTTTGCTAATATCTTTATTAGCACAATTTATTTCATTCTGAGCTTTTGAAAGCTCTGCTTCAAGACTCTTCAGTATGTCCTGTAGCGGGTGTTTGTTCCATATCTCCATAACCTTTTTCCTCTATATCTGTATGTTCTACTTCAGCTGGTGCTTCTCCTAATAACGCATTCATTTCTTTTTGGCTATATTCTACGCCTTCCATAGTGAACTTGTCTGATTTCTTAGCAGTGTTTGACCATGCTTTGTAACTGTCTTTTGTTCTTTGTTTCATAATTTATACCTTTAAATAAAATATACGGGTCCAACTTTATGAACCCGTATAAGTTTTTAATATGCTACTGCTTATACAGTTGTAATTGCACTAAAATCGCCATCAACTTCAATAGTAACTGGTGTGACCCAAACTGGGGCATCCATATTTACTGTTGGAGCAAGTCCGGATATATATCCTGATCCAGTAATATACTTACTAGTAGAATCTGTGCCATTAAAGAATGCACTAAAGTAAACTTTAGTTTTATTCTTACTAGCACCATATAATCCGCCATCCTTAACAAGGTCAATTGAACCAGCACCAGTTCCGAAGAACGTGTCTGGATCCACTACTAAGTTAAGAGTGATTTGGTTTGTTGATGGAGTAGTAACAGCACTTTCTGATGTTAAGTCAAGTTGTTTCCAACGAAACACACCTGTGCTATTATTTAATACAATGTCCTGCATAGCTGGAACAGTGATACCGTCACTAGAAGTTGGGGTGACGTTAGCCGCCGCATCTCCGAGCTTTAAGACAGCTTCTGATCCTGCACTTACATTAATTACGCCCATTGTGTTCTCCTATTGCTTAAATGGTTTTATCAAAGCGAAATTCAAACGTGTAAGTAATCTTGTCTAAAGTCATTTCTGTTTCATAATCACTTTCACTACGCATAGTGTTAGTAATAACAGATTTGGCTGTTAACACATTACTCACAATCGAATTAATATCGCTTAATTGTGTTTTAGCATCTAGTGTGAGATACGCACTTACTACACTAGAGTTAATGTTGATGTTGTTCCTATCAAGAGTCTCATATAAAGTATCTTGACTGATGTTTTCCTCATCAACATAAAGAGTCTTCATATTCTTGTCATATAACGTGTCCCCACCACTAGTAAACGGAAGTTCACTACTTACACCAACATTACTGCTAGTTAAGTTTGTGGTAAGTTGTGTTATTAAACTAGATCTAATTGCACTCATTATCTAACCCTTGTAATAAATCGTTTGCCACGAGTTCTACGGTTCTTTCTAAAGTTGACCATTTCATCGGCTGATGTGATGGATGCATCTGCATCAGCATCATACCAAACAATTACTGAAAGTTTTTCATTAAACAATTCATTAAATTTAGTTTCGTAAAAGTTGATTTTGTTTACTTCTGAACTCTCTGGGTTTCCAAAGTCAGCTACTTTTGGAAGTAACATTTCTTTAAAAACATAACTTGAACATAAGTCTGTCCAATCTTGCAAGTTGCCAATAATTAAATTCTTATTGACAGCTGGCAAAATTGATGTGCTACTGATACTCTTAGCACTAGCGTATGCACTCCACTCTGGGGAGGCTTGCATTCTAGTAACAATCCTATCTGTAGCACGTTGACATAATATGTCTAAGTATTCTTCTAAAGTAGTCGCCGCAGTTCCAGAGTTTGCAAATGAAATCTCATTTGCTTCAAACAATCTTTGATCCAAATTACGAATATCTTCTGCTTCTGCAAAAGCTAATACGTTTTGTGATGCGTCTCTCTGAAATGCCATGTTATCTCCTAATTAGCCTTGTGTATTTGGAATACTTGTTACTAGTTGATTTGAACGTAGCCACTTAATTCCAATTGCTTCTGAAATAACTGCATCCATTAAAGCTCTGTTACCAATGTCGCTTAGTGAACCAACTGATGTTGCTCCGTTAATTCCTGAGATGAAACTACTAAGAATATATTCCACCTGTGGAGTGATAACCGCATAGTAGAAGCCTGAAGCGTCAGCTGGGGCATTTGAAGCTCTTAGTTTTGCAACTGCTGTAGCAAAGTCACTTAATGTGGCATTGTCTGCAGTAGCTAAAGAACCAGCAATAGAACCAACAACTTTAGTGAAGTCATTTCTTAACTTACCAAAACCGTTTCTTACTGTTCCTGTTACGATGTGTCTATCGAACTGAACGTCTTCTTCCATTTTAGCAACGATGGATCTTTTTTCCATGTAACCCATTGCTTGTGGTGAGAATACAACGTTAAGGTCTACGTTACCGCCAGCTGTGCCGACTGTTCCGTTTACCATTTCTGCGTTTGAATCTAATCCGTCTAGGTCGTCAGCGTCTGTAGGAACTGCTTCTGTTCCGTTAACAATGCTTCTGAAACCAGCAAGGTCAGTAGCCTGGGCCGCACTTTGGCTAAGCTGACTAACAACTGCATTTCTTACTTGGTCAAATTGACCGTCTTCTAGTGCTTCTTCAGTAACGTATGTTCCTGAACCACGCTTAACTGCTTGGATGTTTAAACCTGTTGCGGCAAAGTCATTTGAGTGGTTTGTTACAATGTCTTCCATTTCTGTAAGTGTAGCACCTACTGAGAAAGCTGTTTGTAGAGGGAACTGAACTGTATCGCCTGCTCCGCCTGATATATTAATTGAATTTGGGACCATTGAGCTGTTTGGTAACAACACTGCATTGGAATAGTAGGCCTGGAGGTCTGCTACAACGTTTGCATATAATCCTTCAATATTGGGGGTTAACCCTGATGATGTTGACATAATTGTCTCCTATTATAAGTTTATGTTTAAAGTTTCTAAGATATCTCTATCTTCTGATCTTGGCCATGTGAGCTTCAACAGTTTTATTGTTGATAGGTCCACCTCGACCAATACCTGTGCTACGCAAATCAACATAAGCATTTCTGTAATTTGGATCTGTCTTTAATCTATTTTGATCAACTTCAGAACTCTTACCTGATACTGGTGTTGTTTGTGCATCTACAGTAGCAACTCCTTTCTTGGAAAACTGTAATCCTAAATCTCTACCCACTTTTTCAACAGCGGCAGTATAGTTAGGTTTGCCTTCATCAGTTGTAAAGAAATCCTCTCCATTTGCAATATGGAAACTTTGTCCTTCAACTTTGAACATGTTATCAGCACTCATCAATTTGACTACTGAATTCCTTTGTTCTGGCGTCCATGCACTAGGCATAGCATCCTTTAGTTTTCCTACGTGGGCATCTAAGACATATTGTGCTTTAACACCTTCTAGTTCAGCTTTAAGTTCAGCGACTGTTTGTTCTTTCTTAGCAACAGTATTTTTCAATGCTGTTACGTCTAAACTACTTTCGCCTTCAGTAATATTCGCGGTTTGAAGTTCCTTCACTACCTGCTTTACACTACTTAAACTGTCAACGCCTAATTCTGCAATTATACGTTGCTCTACTTCTCTAGTGGTTGTTTTGGCTATTGCATCTTTTTCTGCTTTGGTAAACATACGTTGACCATCGACAAAGACACGACCGTCTTTCATTTCCACTTCTGGTTTTGTTGCATTACTGCTAACAGAGATACTTTCTTGCGAAACTTCAGTCTCTGGAACTGTTTGACTTTCACCAGTGTCAACTACTGTATTTGTTGTATTGTCTTCCGACATAATATTCTCTCCTTCATTTATACGACGAAGTATCGTTAACCAATCTTATTATAAACTATTGCTGGTAGTTGACTGTGTCAATAACTGCTCTAGTCGATCGCGAAGTTTGTCACGCAAATCTGTGTTAGGAGCAACTGCTCCCATTAATTCTTCATACTCGTCATGTGTGGTAAACGGCATATACTTAACAGTGCCGTTGTCTGCTGTGTGCTCATGAGATCCACTTCCGCCCAATGCTTGTGCAACGGCTTCTGCTTGTTCTTGAGTATTGTATAGTTCTAAATCTGGTGCTTGTTGACCATATCCTAATCTATCGGATAAATCCATTAGCATGTTTAATTCTTTTAGTTCGTGCTCCATTGCACGTTGATTGTATTGTCTGTTATAACTAATCTCTACTGTATTAGTTTCTCCAGTCCAATCATGATAGATATCAAATGCACGTTTCTCTGCGTTTTCCATTTGAACTGCTTTCTTTCTCACAAATGCTTGTAGTTTACTGTCTAGAGTCTCTACCATTGCGGCACTAGAAGCGGCTTTAATCAAGTCATCACTTCTAATCATGCATGTTTCTAGCATTTTATCTATTTTGTTGTCTATTAGTTCTCTAATTTCACTGATTGGATCAGTGTTTGGTTGTCTGAATTCGTATGTGAAGTTTTGTTCACCTTGTAAGCCACTGTTTACTCTAATAACTGAACCTGCTTCAGCACCTATCTCACCGTTGTTTAATTCGTCTGTGGCTTCATCTACTACTAGTGTAGGATGGATTGAGTAATTAACACTTGAATATATTTCTGAGTTCAAGTTGTATATTTCTCTTTGTATAATAGAAGCATCTAGTAAAGGACTTGAACCAACGCCAGGGAATGTAGGTATGCCTTGATAAATTGGAAACACAGGAATGTATCCTAATTCATTTGGTTGCACTACTCTGTATACACCCTCGTCTTGCATAAACACATCTTCTAATTCAGGTGGTAAGTAATCGTCATCTTCTGAATAAAACACAGTTTCAATTGTTTCTGGTGTAAAGTAACGGTATACAGTTTGACTATCGTCTTCTGCTATTTTGATTACTAACTTACGCAACACTTGGTCGCCATTAACATCATAACCGAATTCCCAGTTCATAACATCTAATGGCTTGTATATGTTAAAACGTGGGACTTCTGATCCACTTGGCTTTACTACACTTAACCAGCTCACGCCAAACACACTTACTAGTGTGTCTACTTGGCTAAAGAACTCTGGTAAACTGTTGCCTTCCCCATCACAGTTTTCTGCAAATGAATCCATTGTGATAGTTTCTGGTAACATTCTATGTGCTGGGTTTTTGAATAGGATTGCATTGTATTCGTTAACGATTAACTTAACATAGTTGTAGAAACTTACGTTGTTGATCTTCTCATTGTAGTAACTACCGCCTTCATCATTACCACTAAGAGCATCAGCTCTGTTGAAGCCTACTTGATTGTTTACTCTGGCTTTGTGCTTGCCTGTGGTGTTACCAAACTCATCTCTGGTATAAGTGTTAATTACTTCACTTGCTGTTTGTTGGTCGGAATCAAACATCTTAAGGTATCTACCTTGTTTGTATTCCTCGGAACCCACAAAACTTCTATAAGATAGATCCCATGTGTCATGATATCGTTCGTATAAGTTGTGGACGCTAGTGATAAACTCACTGTATTCGGATAGGTTATCGCTCATATTTTGTTCCCGCGGGGTAAAACGTTCTTTTAAACTTTTTGTTGTATACTGATGTATTTATGCAAATATACCATGGATTGGGCATAATACGGTTTAATGCATAAAAAGGTTGACTTCTACCAGGAAATCCGGTATAATAGTTACATATTAACGCAAAAAGGCAAACACAATGACAGCAATGATTAAGAAATCTCAAAAAGATATAGAAACGTTTTTTGATACATCATATATGAAAGAAGATGATTTTAAAATAGGCAGATTTATAGAAGGCAATGATAGTGCCAAAGAAAATTTGATTATATTGGAATCTCACACTGATCCCTGGATTGACACTTACATTGAACAGCAAGTTGACTGTGAAATTAATTATTTTCACAAACGCACAATGTATTTTACGTTGCTAGGTAATTTTGATACTATCCGTAACAAAAAAGATATGAGTTATGATTCTAATACTTGTAACCACATGTGGTGTCATGGTAAAACAAAAACAGAACTTGAATCCATAATTAAAAATATTGTTGGCAAAACAGTTTATGCTGTATGGGACTTTGATTATTTGTTAAAAGTGTGCATAGAAAAGCGTGGCAAGTATTACACAAAGTTTGTTACTTTTGATAATGAAAAAGATGCTAAAGCATATCTTAAACAAAAATTGCAAGAAGTTAAACAAGAAAATGAAGATCAAAAGTTTTGGGATACAATTAAAAGAGGATTTGCTAGTGACTTATTTGTTGCAAAACACAAACCTTTCAAACAAGTTCACCAAATCCAAGTGCCACAAAATATCAATGTGTTTGGTATTGAAGAGTTTATAGATACTACCAAAGACTTTTTTGAACCCATATTTAAAGATGCTTATATCTCTAAAGCAAATAATTCATATAAAAAGTTTTTTGAAGATAAAGAATTTATAAAAGATAGTGATACTGACTTGCAAGAATATTGTTTTAATATAGAAGTAACTAATAGTAATTATAGTGCGGTAATGGTTAGAGGCAAGAAAAAAATCTTTCAAAATAATATTAACAAATTTAAAACACATCTAGGGGTAGCGTAATGCAAAAAACACACATTAACTCATTAAGAAATCTATTAGCAAAGTATAACAAAGAAGAAATACTGGCAAACATAGATAAACTAAATTTTGACAAAGCAGATTTAGAAGCAAAAGAACACATTATGTCTACTCCAGAAAATGCTATAGAATGGTTTACAAACTTTTGTGAAGAACGTAACTTAACTGTTTCAACACACAAACATAGAAACAGAAATCCAATCCCGGACCTATATTATGTAGAAGAATTTGGTTATAGTGGATATAATAAAGAAACCAAAACACATGAACCTTACTTTATGTTGTGGGTAAATCATATGGGCCCACATATTGAAATGGGTAGTTCATATATAGATGACTTATGGGGTTCAATTGGTATGTCAGATTTAGAAACAAAGATGCACAAGATATGTGCAATGAACAAAGACTTAAAAGATTCCAAAAAAGGTTGACTTTGATCCAAAAAGAAGTATAATTAATTACAGTAACAAGGGAAACACTAATTTTTAATTAAGGAGAATTCCTGGATTAGAATACAATGTTTATTTGTTTCCTTGCTGAACCCGGGTGGGAACAGCATGTTACTCTACAGTAACACTTTGTATAATTTATGAAGAATGTGTGAAGTGTTACACCAAAAGCAGTTGAGATTTAAACTAAACATTGTGTGTGTAGCGTTACGCCTTAACTGCTTTTACCCAAAAGGGCAACTGAGATAACAATAACTTATAGTTACTGTGTGTTAAACTCTCAGTTGCCCTTTTATTTTGGGTATTCACTCAAAAAGAAACCCCACAATGGCCACACTGTAGGGCTCCTAGCAACTTGTAGACATACCACACGCACACTATGTTGCTGTGTGTATTTATGCTTACGCTATTATGATTGTATCGCCACTTAAAGGTTCTCTACGGAACTTATCAGGCGGTGTTTGTGGTGTTTGTGGTAGTTGTTTATGTGTGACTGGTGTGCGTGTTTTATTCTTTCTAGCCAGCTTTTTCTTTGCTCTCTTTTGTGCTAATTTTTTGTGACTCATTGCCATGTTATATTCCTTTTAATAATTCTCTTTCGTCATACAGTTCATGCTTAAATGCACCTATGGCACTTGCCTTATAACGTGCATAACTGTCTAGTTCTTCTACACTACTCATACTCCAAGTGTGTGTGGTATGAAGCACCTTATCTTTGCTTTGATTAACACTGCTCATATCATACCAATAAAATCTGTAAGTTCTAGTCACCATCTTTGGTGCCGCCTCTAGTAGTATCATTACTCATATGATTATCCTGATAAACACCGTTAATCTTAACGCGGAACTTGGGTTTAATTTCTTCATCTCTTTTACCCCAATCTATTTTATCAAAATTGTCTTTGTATTGTTGTTGATCTTCTATACGTCTAGCAGACCCTTTGCCACCATGTGTAGAACCAAAGCCTTTACCACTAAAGCCATTACTGATATCTTTAGCACGTTTTAGTTCTGGTGAAGCATCTACTATTGCTTTTGCTTGTTTTTTTATGTTGTCATCACTCATTATAATCCTCTTTTGTTGTGACCATAGCCTTTGCCTAAGTCTCGTTTGATACCAAAGTTTTGCCATACCAAGTAGCCTAAACTGTCATTCATATGTGAGAAATCTGTGTTACCTTCCTTATGAGGCTGTCTAGTGCCCGGCTTATAGGTGTGTTTAATCAAACATTCTCTGGTCTTTTTGCATTTAGGATCTATTAGCAAGTTGCGTTCACCGTTAGCATTGCATAACAAACTGTTTACTGCATTTATTCTGTCAATAACACTAGGGTTTGTTTTACCCACAACTAACTTAAATCCATTGTTTGCCAGTATGGTGTGGTCACTTACATTTGAATTGGTAGATTTAAAACTGCCACTACTGTCTGGATAACATATATAGTTCTTGTTTGGGTAACGTCTTTTAATCTCTTGTATCATTTCATAAGTGTTGCTTTGATATATCTCTATTTCGTCTACTATGTTTAACTTATTACCGTTCATATAACCCATCACAGCACTCATAGGACTGTTGTTAAAGTCCATACCTATATGTAGGGTGCGGAGTTGTTCTAAAGGGAACGTATTGGGTTGTATGTTGTCCTCAGTAAAGGCATGATATATGATACCACTGTAGTCTTGAAACTCTGCTTCAAACTCTTGCTTAAATTCTCTTTCATCTAGGTCAGCTCTGGCACTTTCTATTTCTTCAGGCGTAATCCAACCACCTTGAATAGTTTTGTATGCATGGTTATTCCATTCTGATTCTACACCTGCTTTAACAAACAAGTCATAGAACCAATTGCCTTTTCCTTTGGGTGTTCCAATGAACAGTGCATGTCCATTGCTGTCTGCTAACATAGGTCTACATATAGTTGTCCAAACATCTTTGTGTAAGTCTGCCGCTTCATCAAACACTATAAAGTCATAGCGACTTCCACGTAATGCTTCTCTGTTGTCAGCACTCTTA
>OCVQ010000695.1_pt1 | contig 29409 bp, 23 predicted proteins | sample 1539061 | NCBI WGS metagenome assembly OCVQ01 (sample SAMEA3355526, study PRJEB22509) | marine metagenome | biome: marine; feature: river plume; material: water | place: USA | collected 2010-08-08 | depth 0.5 m | reverse complement strand
GCGAGACAGAGCGGCTGGCAGAGGCCGTGGAGCAGTTGCGGGTGTCGGTGGACCGGATGCTGGAAGGCGCGGCCATGGGCGACGCCGAACAGTTGGAAGTTTTGGAAGCTTACCGGATGTTTGCCAATTCCAAGGGATGGATGCGGCGCATGGAGGAAGACATCCAGCGCGGTCTTTCTGCTGAGGCCGCCGTTGAGAAAGAGCAATCTGCGGCGCGTGCCCGAATGAGCCAAATCACCGATGCCTATTTGCGGGACAGGCTGCACGATCTGGACGACCTGTCGAACCGATTGCTGCGGATCTTGACTGGTCAAGGCCGCGATACCGGAGCGGAAATGCCTGCGGCGCCCATTTTGATCGCCCGCAACATTGGCCCGGCGGAATTGCTGGATTATGGGCGCAAGCTGAAGGGGATCGTGCTTGAGGAAGGCTCGGTCGGGAGTCATGCGGCGATCGTGGCGCGGGCTTTGGCCATTCCGCTGATTGTGCATGCCGAGCGGATCACCACAGAGGCGCTCAACGGCGATGCCATCATGCTAGATGGTGATCAGGGCATTGTGCATCTGCGCCCGGACGACACGGTGGCTGCGGCGTTTCGGGACAAGATCGCGATGCAGGCCGAAGCGCAAACGCGCTATGCCTCGATCCGCGATGTGCCCGCGACGACGCTTTGCGGCACCACGATCGGGCTGCATATGAATGCGGGCCTGATGGCGGATTTGCCATCGCTGGAAGGCTCTGGTGCCGAGGGGGTGGGGCTGTTCCGCACCGAGTTGCAATTCTTGGTGCGAAACCAGATGCCACGCCGCTCGGAATTGTCGGCGCTTTATAGCCGCGTGCTTGATGCCGCGCAGGGCAAGCGCGTGGTGTTTCGGACCCTCGATATCGGCTCGGACAAGGTGCTGCCCTATATGAAGCCCAATGATGAGCCAAACCCGGCTTTGGGCTGGCGCGCGATCCGCGTTGGGCTCGACAAGCCGGGGATTTTGCGGATGCAGTTGCAGGCGCTGTTGCGCGCGGCCAATGGGCGGCCATTGACCATCATGTTCCCTTTCGTGGCAGAATATTCGGAATATCGTGCTGCCCGGCTGGAGATGGATAAGGCGATAGAACGCGAGCGCATTCTTGGCCATGCGATCCCAACGCGGCTCGAAGTGGGGGCAATGCTGGAGACGCCGTCTTTGGCCTTTGCGCCGCGCGCGTTTTTTGAGGAGGTGGAGTTTCTCTCCATCGGTGGGAACGATCTCAAGCAATTCTTCTTTGCGGCTGACCGCGAGAATGAGCGGGTGCGGCGGCGTTATGACACCCTGAATTCGTCTTTCCTGAATTTTCTTGAAGGGATCGTGCGAATTTCGGATGCGACCAAAACTGCGCTGTCGTTTTGTGGCGAGGATGCTGGGCGGCCTGTGGAGGCGGTGTGTCTTGCGGCTATCGGGTTTCGGACGCTTTCTATGCGCCCGGCATCGGTGGGGCCGGTCAAACATATGCTGCGCCGCGTGGATCTGACTGCGTTGCGCGAGGTGATTGATGCAGCGCGCCGTGAGGGGCTGGAAACCGTGCGCCCGGCCGTCATGGGCTATCTCGCCACAGTCTCGTGACGCGCGCGCCCCTGCGGGGCATCCTAGCCCTTCAGAATGCGGCGCGCAGGAATGAGGCGGAGGAACTCGGCCCGCAAGGCCCGCTCATCGCGCTCGGCATCAATGGCCAAACGGCGAAGCCCGAACTGCACATGGGCAATTTCCTGATAATAGGAGGTGTAGGCGTAATTGGTGGCCGCGCCTGCAACGGCCCCAATCAGTGGCACCGCTTGCGCCGCCAACTTTTGGCCCAAGGCAGTGGCCAGCCGTGGGGCAACAGAGGCCAGCAAACGATTAAGCGCGGGACCTGTCAGCGTCATGCGTGCCGCCAAGAACGCCAGTTCGGAGCCGTCATCGGACTCAAGCGGACCAGCCGCGGCCAAAACCTGTAGGCAATCGAATTGAACGCTGTCTTCTGCCGGATCGAATCCGTGCTCGGCGGCGACCGCTTGCACGCCGCGCAACAAGACGGTGACGGTCACGGGCAATTCGGCCAGCGCTATGGGCAGCCCCCCTGCCCCGCCAACGGCCCCCATGGCCGTGGAGACTGCGGTGGTAAGCCAACCCGGCTGATCGCCTATGACGCCGCGGCTCGCCTGCGCGGCGCGCAAGGCGGATTTGAGGGCGGTCTCGGTGCCGCTGGTAAGACCCGCGCGCACAGGTGCAGGCAGGCGCTCCAGAAGGTTTTCGGCACGGCTGCCCAGCAAGTTGAGCACCGCCATCCCCAGACCGCCCGCGCGCGCATAGCGCTCCGCCAACGCCAAGAGCCGCGCTTGCGTTTCGGCCTCGGAGAGGCGCGCGTTTGGATGTTCGATGATCTCCATGGCCATGACTGCCCTCCGCTTTCAAGAAAGGATGGGGGCGCGCAGGGCGCGCTTCAAGAGAGAGCCCTTGATTGAGGGAGCGGAGCCGTCACAGGATCGACCCAACGGGTCACGGCACCCGTTACGCCCTGCCAGCCACCATCCGCCATTTCATAACCCAAGATACGGTCGGGGTTGGTGGGAGGAGGCATCTCGACATCTGTGAGTTTTTCAAAACCAAAGCGGCCATAATAAGACGCGTCGCCCACGAGGAGCACCCGTTGCCAGCCCAAGCGCGCCGCTCGTTCGAGCGCCTCTTGGATCAGCAACGCGCCCAAGCCCTCTCCTTGGCGTGTCGGGTGGACCGCGACAGGGCCCAACAAAAGCACTGGGGCTGCGCCGACCAATATTGGCCAAAAGCGGATTGCACCTGCGAGAATGCCATATGTGTCGCGCGCGACGAGGCACAAGGCGGCCACAGGCGGCACGCCATCGCGGAGGCGATAGGAGGACAGCGCTGTACGCCCGGGCGCAAAGCACAGATCCAGCAGCCCTTCGACCTCCCACCAGTCGCCGGGTTGTTCTTCACTCAGATCGTAGTGATCATGCACCCTGCGGCCTCTTTTCATCTCTTGGAGGTGGAAACCCGATTAACACGGCGCTAGGTCAGGAGCAAATCATGCGCGAAGGAAAACTTGATGTTCTATAAACCAAGCGACGGCCACGGGCTGCCACATAATCCCTTCAACGCCATCGTTACGCCGCGCCCGATTGGCTGGATTTCCACGCGGGGCCGCGATGGGGTGGATAACCTTGCGCCCTATTCGTTTTTCAACGCCGTGGCCTATACGCCGCCACAAGTCATGTTTGCATCAACGGGCACCAAAGCGGATCGAGATGGCACCAAGGATTCAGTGGCAAATATTCGCGAAACCGGGGTGTTTTGCGTAAATATCGTTGAATATGCCATGCGTGACGCGATGAATGCCTCGTCGAAGACTTTGCCCGCCGCTGCGGATGAATTTGCCCACGCGGGGTTGCAGCGCGAACCGTGCCGCGAGATCGATTGTGCCCGGGTTGCAAACGGGCCTGCTGCGTTGGAGTGCCGTTTGACGCAGATCATCACCTTGGAGGGCGAGACCAATTTTCTAGTCTTGGGAGAAGTCGTGGGCATTCACATGCGCGATGACTGCATGGTGGAGGGTATGTTCGACGTGACCAAGTTCTTCCCGCTGGCCCGGCTTGGCTATAAGGATTACGCCAAGATTGACGCGCCGTTTTCTTTGCTGCGGCCCGACGAAATCGCGTGACAAGAGGTTGGGCGGCTAGTCGGCTGTCCAACCGCCATCGACCAATAGGCTGGTGCCCGTAACCATGGCGGACGCCTCTGAGGCGAGGAACACGATGGGGCCCATGACGTCGGCAATCTCACCGACGCGGCCGAGTTTGATTTTGGACAAGATCCACGCCTTGCGTTCGGGGATTGCGAGGGTCTGCTCGCCCAAGGGCGTGCGAATGAAGGTGGGGCAGAGCGTATTGACCCGAATGTTGTGAGGCGCAAACTCTAGGGCCATGGCTTTCGTCATCCCCTCGAGGGCATGTTTGGACGCGCAATAGACCGCGCGGTCTGGTCCACCGACATGGCCCATTTGAGAGGAGACATTGATCAAGCTGCCAGATTTACCCGCCGCGATCAGGCCGCGTGCCACCTCACGGGTCAGGAAATAGGCCGCCTTGAGATTGACCTGCATGACGGCGTCATAATCCGTCTCATGCGTCTGCAGTGCCGGGCTGTGACGGGCAAGGCCTGCCGAATTCACCAAGATATCGAAGGGACCTTGGGAAGCAATCGCCGCAGCCGTCGCGGAAATATCGGTGATGTCGAGTGCCAAGGCATCCGCTTCGCCACCCGCCGCTCGAATGGCGTCGCGTGTTGCATCCAACTCGGGCCGTTTGCGCGCGACGAGGGTGACCGCCGCCCCAGCCTCCGCCAAGGCAACGGCGGCGCCAAGGCCAATGCCGGATGAGGCACCAGTCACGAGCGCGCGGCGGCCTTCTAGGCGGAAGGAGGGGGTTTTAGGGAGGAACATCGGGGCTGGCTCCAAATTTCTTGCAAGAAATTTGCCCGGAATTTCCTTAAATTCCGGGCGGGATGGCAGCGCTACTCTGCAGCCGCGCCGTAGGGCACATTCTTGCCGCCGTAGCGGCGGACGCGAATGTTGCATTGCTCGGCATGGCCCACGAACCCTTCGAGCATGCAGAGCCGCGACCCATAGGCCCCGATACTTGCAGCGGCCTCATCTGTGGTGATCCGCTGATAGCTGTGCGTTTTCAGAAACTTGCCGACCCAAAGCCCGCCTGTATAGCGCCCGGCCTTTTTGGTGGGCAGCGTGTGATTGGTGCCGATGACTTTGTCACCATTGGCGACGTTGGTGCGCGCACCAAGGAAGAGCGCACCGTAGCTATGCATCTGGCTTAAGAACCAATCATCGCGGTCGGTCATGACCTGCACATGCTCATAGGCCATGTCATTCGCGACCTGGAGCATTTCCTCGTAACTGTCGCACAAGATCACATCGCCATAATCACGCCAGCTCACCGAGGCTGTCTCGGCGGTGGGGAGGATTTTCAGCAAACGGTCAATTTCGGCCAAGGTCGCATCGGCGAGTTTGCGGCTGTTGGTGATCAAACAGGCGGGCGAGTTGTAGCCATGTTCGGCTTGGCCCAAGAGATCGGTCGCGCATAGCTCGGCATCCACCGTATCATCGGCGATTACCATCGTCTCGGTTGGGCCTGCAAAGAGGTCTATGCCGACGCGGCCGTAAAGCTGGCGTTTGGCTTCGGCCACGAAAGCATTGCCGGGACCGACCAGCATATGCACGGGCTCGATGGTTTCAGTGCCCAGAGCCATGGCGCCAACCGCTTGGATGCCCCCAAGCACGTAGATTTCATGCGCCCCGCCCTTTTGCATGGCAGCAACGATTGCCGGATGCGGCGCGCCTTTTACCGGAGGGGCAGAGGCGATGATCCGTGGGACGCCCGCGACGGAGGCTGTGAGCACGGACATATGCGCGGAGGCGACCATGGGAAATTTGCCGCCGGGCACATAGCAACCCACGGATTGAACGGGGATATTCTTGTGGCCCAGAAAAACGCCCGGCAAGGTTTCGACTTCGATATCGGTCATCGAGGCGCGTTGGGCCTGTGCGAAGCTGCGGATTTGCGTTTGAGCGAAGGCGATATCTTCCATGTCGCGGGTGGAGACTTTTTGCATCGCGGCTTCGATTTCGGAGGCTGTGAGGCGGAAGGAGGGCGGCGTGTAGCCGTCAAATTTTTGGGCCAGATCACGAACTGCCGCGTCGCCACGTGTTTCAATATCCGCCAGAATACTCTCGACGCTGGCGCGCACTTTGGCGTCATCCTCTGCGCGCTCGGATTGTGGTTTGCCTTGCTTGAGATGAAGAATTGCCATTGGTCCCTCCGACTTTGCCGCGCCATAGGTGGCGCGACCCCTGCCCGTATCAAGGGTTTGCCGATCTTTTGCGGCACTGCAAGGGGGCGCTAGGAAATCGTGGCGGCCAAATCCCGCAGCGCGGTCACACTGTCGGACCAGACTTTGGGTAACTCGTCGAGGTGGGGCTGAAGATTTTGCCGATTTTGGCTTTGTTTCCACTCGCCTTCGGCGCGGTTGAGGGCTTCACGCAGGTGCACGGCACCAAAGACCGCGGCGCTGCCGGCAAGACGATGTAAATCGGCAACGAGGGTCGCGGGATCGGAAGAATGGTCTGCGCTGCCGATGACCAACTCACCTTCTGAGAAAAAGCGCTCTAGAAAGTTGTCCATCGTGCTGCGCCCAAGGTCTTCGGCCAATCGCGTGATTTGTTCAGGATCAATCATCGGGCTTGGCTCCTTTTTGTGGTGTGGCATTGGCGTGACCGGGGCGGCGGCGGTTGATGTCGTGGCAATCTCCCCCATGGGTTGCGCCGCGAGAGTGATATGTGCGTGGCGGGAGAGGGGATCGGAAACCACCACGGTTTCCGCCATCAATTGACGCAGCTCGCGGCGGTTGATCGGCTTGGAAAGATATCCATCCATGCCGTGGGCGCGGAAATCCTCGATTTCCCGCGGCAATGCGTGGGCCGTCACAGCTATGATGCGGGCGTCTTGGCTTTTGCCGCCCCCAACCCGAATGGCGCGGGTTGCATTGCGCCCGTCGAGGCGCGGCATGGAAATATCCATCAATATGACATCGAAAAGCTCTGCCTCGGCGAGGCGGACCCCTTCGTAGCCATCGGCCGCCTGGTGGACGCTATGGCCGTCTGTGTCGAGCATATCGTAGAGAACTCTACGATTAATCTCGTTGTCTTCGACGATCAGCACCCGGCGTGGGATGATGTTTTCCGGCGTCTCGCTCGCGGCCTGCGCGCCCATGTCGTCGACTTTGGGCGTCACCGGCAGGGACATTGCGGGGCCGGGGAGCCTGAGCCAGAAACAACTGCCCACACCAGGAGTGCTTTCGGCGCCGATTTGCCCGCCCAAGACCTCGGCCAGACGGCGCACGATTCCAAGGCCCAGCCCAGTGCCGCCAGTCGCGCGCCCATAAGACGCATCGCCGGTTTCGAAGTCGCGGAAGAGGCGGTCGATTTGCTCGGATTCAATGCCAACCCCCGTGTCGATCACACGGATTTCCAGCTCTGGGGGCTTGTTGACGTCTTCTAGCCATTCCAAGTCTACCCAAATTCGCCCGTTGTCGGTGAATTTCACCGCGTTGCCGACCAAGTTGATCAGAATTTGCCGAAGGCGGCGGGCATCGGTCGCGATGGCTGGGATCGGGGCACCGACGACTTGCCATTCGAGAAGGTTACCACCAGAGGCGGCCAAATCGCGCAACGTGTCGACGACACCTGCGACCACCATACTCGGATCGGTGGGGGACATGTCGGCGTGAAGTTTGCCAGCTTCGTATTTCGTGATGTCGAGAACGTCATTGACGTGATTGAGCAAGAGACCGCCGGAGGTTTCCATTGTGTCGAGATAGGAGCGCTGGCGGGGAGATAGCTCGGTTTCTTTCAGTAGCGCGAGTGTGCCCAGCATGCCGTTCAAGGGCGTGCGGATTTCGTGGCTCATTACAGCCAGAAACTCGCTTTTTGTGCGCTCGCCTGCGACGGCTTGGTCGCGGGCAGAGACCAATTCGCGCTCGGCTTGAACCATGTGGGAAATATCGCGCAAGAACGAGATGAAGATTTCGCCCTCGGTCCCCAGAGCGGATTGAATCGAGAATTCCACAGGGAAGATCTCGCCATTGGCGCGCTGCGCTTCGAGCCGCACGCGGCCGGCGCCGACGACCTTGCGCTGGCCTGTCCGCAGATAGCGCGACATGCCGGCCTTATGTGCGCCGCGCAGATGTTCGGGAATGACCATATCCGCGATGTTATGCCCAACCACATCGGCGCGCTTGTGACCAAAAATGCTTTCCGCAGCGCCGTTAAACTCAAGAATATGCCCCAAGCGATTGGTCACGATCACGGCGTCAAGCGAGGTGGCAATGATGGTTTCAAGGCGCGCGGAAGTCGCTTGCAGCACATTCGCACGACGAAACCCCTGTCGGGCCATCCGTGCGAGAAGCAGCGCGGACAGCAGCAGCACCGACAAGAGAGCCAAGGCAACGAATGCCAAGCGCACCAGCGTTTGCGCCACATTTTCGCGACGCGCGTCCGCATTTCTGGCAAAAACCTCAAGCCCGGCAACGGAGAGCGAGCGCACCGCAGAGCGCAGGCTTTCCATTTGCTCGCGCATTTGGGGCAAGTTGGCCTCTAGGACCGGGCCGCCTTCATCGATGATCGGAACGGTTTCAGAAAGAAATCCCAAAACGCGGATCATAGCGACGTTGTAGCGCGGCTCGTCGCGGAGAGACACGTACAGCTGACCATCGGCAAGCACGCGCACGCGGCTGTAGAAGATATCGTATTCCCGGCGCACGGTGGAGAGATTTGGTGTCTCGGCTTGCTGAGCGAGGATGATAGAGCGCTCGAGATCGACGAAATCGACCTCGACCTGGGTCAGGGTCCATTGGACGTTGTCGGAGCTTGCGGTGTCGAGCAGCGTCATATTCGAGACGACAGCCTGCGCGAGATGCACCAATACACCGATGGCCACAATGGCAACCGTGATTACGGATGCCATCCGTAATGGGGCAGAGGTCAGAAAACTAAACATCCCAGTAACGAAGCCCAAGTCCGACTTAAATTCTTGCACGCTCGCCTTAAGGCACAACCTCAATGCTCACGAGCTGCCAAATGCTCCGCGAATATACTTTTTCGCTGCGATAACGTTCATCCAAATCATAGGGGTAGACAAGCCAAAACGGCCCTTTGTCCCGCAAAGGCATCGCGGCGCCGTTCGCTTCGAACGCGATCATCGGCCCGCCCTCTTCAATTTCTGAAACCGGGATTTCCACCGTGTAATCATTCACCGCACGGGCCAACAATGTGCCGGAGGTGATATTGAAATGCTTCAAGAGACCCGCCAGTGACGAACCTTTGAATGCTTGCGGCCCATTGGTCCAGATCGTGGTTGTTGTGAAGGAAACCGGAGCGATTTCCGCGAGTGCTGCCGCATTAAGGGTAATTTCGGTAGGGGAGGCTCCTTGCGAGAGTGCCCCTTTGAGGTGAAGCAGAGGGCCAGAAGGATCGTCGCTCGCGTGGGCCATACGGACAGGGCCTTGTCCGAAAATAACCGTAGCTGCGAAGAGCATCGCAACCAAACCACGCGCCGCACCTTTGGAACCAAAGCTTACCGACTTGGAAAGCCAACCAACTACACGCATAACCACATGACCTTTCAGGTTTAAAAATATGCCTTTCGGATATCTATTATCACCATTATTTCGGATCATAAGTTGCCCTTTCATATATTCAGCTATCCCATCGTATTAAAATCGATGAGTTCCTAAGAGGTTCAACGGTCAAAATTCTGTGATGTTTACCTTGAGGCGTCTGCGCGCTTGCCCGAATCTAGGCTCAACCCGGAAATCACCGACGCAAACGGGTAGCACGGCTTGCCAAATGTTTGTTCGGCGCCTGAGCGTTGAGGGGGGCCGAAATTGCGCGCTGGAGTTTATTGTTCCAAAACAGACGCAAAGGAAAGATATCTGAACGATATTGAGAAAACGCGCCATGCGACTCAACCTAGATTTGACAGAGGCCCCCCGTTTGCTCCATCCTAAGTGACAGCGGTGTAGAAACGGTAACGGTTGACGATTTTCGAGCCCTTTCGCGAATTTCCATCCTTTAGGATGTATAAACCCTCCACAATTGACACGCTTGAGGGATTTTCGCGCAAAGTTATTCGCCTTATGAGTGATCCTGAGAACGAGAGAAAAATACCTACGCCACAGGATTGCCGTAATTGGCAAATATCCTTCCAGACACCCCGTATGAGACGGAATGAGCTCTAAAATGAAAATTCTTGTCGCTGACGACCATGATCTGCTCCGCGAAACCCTTGTGATGTTTCTTGAATCTGCTGGAGGCTTCAAAGCTGACAGCACGGCAGATTTCAACGGCGTGGCCGATCTGATCAAATCGGGTAACCGTTATGATGTGATCTTGCTGGACCTCAATATGCCGGGCATGGCCGGGCTAGATGGATTGACGCGGGCGGCTGAATTGGCCCCCTCAAGCCGGATCGCGCTGATTTCAGGCATGGCCAACCGCGAAACAGCCGAGAAGGCACTGGAAATGGGCGCGGCAGGCTTCTTGCCGAAAACGCTGTCGGCGAAATCCTTGGTGAATGCGATCAAATTCATGGCCATGGGCGAGCAATATGCGCCAATCGATTTCATGACCGCAGAGGAAGACCACGCACAAAACCCAATCGCGGAAAAGCTCACCGAGCGGGAATTGCAGGTGCTCAAAGGGTTGACGCAAGGCAAGTCCAACAAGGAAATCGCCCGCGACCTAGACCTGCAAGAGCCGACCGTGAAGCTGCATATGAAGACGCTCTACCGGAAATTGGGGGCATCGAACCGCACACAGGCGGCCCTGATCGCCAAGGAAAGCGGAATTTTCTAAGTCCGGGTTCCGACAGACCTATCCATGAGTTTGAAAAGCGCGCTCTTTGCAGGACGCGCTTTTTTCACGTCTTGGCGCCGATCCAAACGTTATGCGCGCTCTGCCGCGAGGCGCACGGCCTCAACCATGGCGCGGCGCGGATGGCGCACCGCATCTGTTGAGACGGCTTGAGCGGAAATTTCCGCCAAAAGCGACGCACGCGCCGCCCGTTTGTGCCGCGAGAAGAATGCGGGAGCGAGCGGGGTGAGTTTGCGGATCATCCGCTCCCAACTGACGAAAGGATGTTCCATCGGCTCGCCGACCTGCGTGATCTGACGGCAGCGCGCCGACAGCGTGGCCAAGCCCTCGATTTCCCAGTCTGTCGACAGGCGCAAGCGCAACCAGCATTCGAGCGCCGCATGTTGGTCAAAGTTGGGATCGAAAACGCAGGGGCTATTTTGCGAATCGCGAGGGCTAACGGCGATGTCCTGCGCTGCGTCCCGCCGGATGACCACCGAGGACAGCACCCCAATCGGGTTGGCCCGAAAAAGCGTAGCGGCGGAAATATCTTGCACCTTCGGTCGGTAGGTTTCGCCCAAGGAGAGGCCCGTGCGATCCAGCCAGACATAGCCCGAATAGCTCAAGCCAAGTTGCGGCTCTTGAGTGAAATGAGCGAGATGAGACGCAAATTTCTCGGGCTCCCAGATATCACCCGCCCAACAAAAGCCGATGAAGGCGCCACGCGACGCAGCAATGCCTGCGTTCAAAGCATTGGCGAGGTGAAATTTCGCCAGTTTCAGCCGCTTGATCTGTGGATTGGTTTCCCTGAAGCGATCGACGACTGCTTCGACAGGATCTCCCCCCCCGGCGTTGACAACGATGATTTCCACGTCGCGCACCGTTTGCGCCAAAGCCGCGTCCAAGCTGCGGGCCAAGCCGGAGCGATGCGACGGGGCAAGGATGATCAATGAGGCGCGCAGCATAACACAGGTCCTTTTGTTGGTAATGACCCCTCAAAACGCCCGAGTTTCACGCTTGCGATGGCGCGACGGCAGATCGCTCATGCGAAGCGCACGTGAAAACCAGACACCCCCGACCCCACGTGTAGCGGGAGGCAGCATGACTGCGTGCAGCGGGGACGGTTGGGCGTGCACCCCTTACGGATGGGGTCTGCATTTTCTCGGATTGCGACCCACCCACTTAGATTTACGGGCAACGGCTTGGCGCAATGGTCAAACAAAGAGGCGCTTCGGCTTTGCAGCGCGGGGGAACTGCACTAAGGTCCGGCACGAATACGGAGCTTCGCCGCAGAGAATGGACCAGAATGCACAGTTTACCGACACTCATGGTGGCCCCGAATGGCGCGCGTCTGACAAAGGCCGACCACCCTGCCCTGCCTGTCACCATTCAAGAAACCGTGGCGGCGACGCTGGCGGCGCGTGATGCTGGTGCGGATGGCTTGCACGCCCATGTGCGCGATGCGTCAGGCGCGCATGTGCTTGATGCGGGGCTTTATAGCGAATTGCTGGCAGAACTGGCGCGGCAAGCCCCCGGATTTTATGTGCAAATCACCACGGAAGCCGTGGGGCGCTATAGCCCGGCACAGCAGCGCGAATTGATTGAAACCTTGGTGCCACCCGCGGTTTCAATTGGGCTCCGAGAGATTGACGCGGAGAGTGATCAAAACCGCACGCGGCGGTTTTTTGCCTTTTGCGCCGATGCCAAAATCCATGTGCAGCACATTCTTTATGACATGGACGATGTGCACCGACTGGCGGCGCGCCGTGCCGATGGCACGCTCCCCCCCGGACCTTTGGCGGCCATTCTGGTGATGGGACGGTATACCGAGGGGCAAGTTTCAGATGTAACCGCGATAGCCCCGTTTGTGGCGGGATTACACGCGGTTGAGCCAGACGTGGATTGGTCTCTTTGTGCCTTTGGTCAGACAGAAACGGCCTGTCTGGTGGAAGCGGCCCGACTGGGCGGCAAGATGCGCGTGGGATTTGAAAACAATCGCGTTAACCTGAATGAGACAATTGCCGTTGATAATGCTGATCGTGTGCGTGATTTGCGCGCGGCGTTGGCCAAGGGAACTTAACCAAAGGTATGTTTATGTCGCAATATCTTCGCCTATCCGCCTTCTTTGCAGTGATTGCCGGGCTGTTGCTTTGTGTTTTCTCCCTGCCATTCGTCCCCGATTGGTGGGCGCCGACGCTGTGGGTGATGGCCGCTCTCTTTGCCGTGCTGGTCGTGGTTGGGGTTCGCGATATCATGCAGTCCAGACATGCCGTGCTTCGCAATTACCCGGTGCTGGGGCATGTGCGCTATTTCTTTGAACATATCCGCCCGGAAATTCGTCAATACTTGATTGAAGGCGATGAAGAAGAGGTGCCGTTTTCTCGCGAGCAGCGTGAGATCGTCTATCAACGCGCCAAGAACGTCGAAGACAAGCGGCCCTTCGGGACGAAGAAACGGGTTTATGACAGCGGATACCAATGGCTGACCCATTCGATCCTGCCGCGCAAAATTGAAAATAACGATTTTCGCCTGACGATTGGCGGGCCTGACTGCAAGCATCCCTATGATGCGTCGATCTACAATATCTCTGCCATGAGTTTCGGTGCGCTATCAGCCAATGCGATTCTCGCTTTGAACAAGGGCGCCAAGGCGGGCAGATTTGCTCATGACACCGGCGAAGGCGGGATTTCGCGCTATCACCGCGAGGGCGGGGGCGATCTTATTTGGGAATTGGGGTCGGGGTATTTCGGGGCCCGCGATTCTGCCGGGCGGTTTGACCCTATCCGCTTCGCGGAGCAGGCCGCGGATCCCCAAATAAAGATGATCGAATTAAAGCTGAGCCAAGGGGCGAAGCCCGGTCAAGGCGGCGTATTACCTGGGGCCAAGATTACACCCGAGATTGCCGAAGCGCGCGGCGTGCCAATGGGGGTGGATTGCGTATCCCCCGCGCGGCATTCGGCGTTTTCCACGCCAATTGAGATGATGGAATTTATCGGAAAGCTGCGCGATCTGGCTGGAGGAAAACCAACTGGTTTCAAGCTCTGCATCGGGCACCGCCGAGAATTCATGTGCATTGTCAAAGCGATGCTGGAAACAGGGATCACACCTGATTTCATTGTGATCGACGGAAAAGAGGGCGGCACGGGAGCGGCGCCGATGGAGTTTGCCAATCACATGGGCATGCCTTTGGTCGAGGGATTGACCTTCGCGCATAATACGCTGCGTGGTGCCGGCCTGCGGGATCGGGTGAAACTTGGTGCCTCGGGGAAACTCATCCACGCCTTTGACATTGCCAAAGCATTGGCCTTGGGCGCGGATTGGGCCAATTCGGCGCGCGGTTTCATGTTCTCGATTGGGTGCATTCAGGCACAGGCCTGCCACACCAATCACTGTCCGACCGGGGTCGCCACCCAAGACAAAGCCCGACAAAAGGCCCTGGTGGTGCCCGACAAGGCAGAGCGCGTTGCACATTTTCATAAGAATACGCTGAAGGCGCTTGGCGATATGACTGGAGCAGCCGGGCTGACGCATCCCTCGCAGTTCTTGCCGCACCACCTGTTGATGCGCGAAAACGACCGCGACATGGTGACGGGCAAAGATGTCTATCCCTATATGCCAGAAGGTTTTCTGCTGCGTGGGGATGATACGCGCTTTGGTTATCTTGAGCGGTGGAACCGCGCGCGCGCGGAAGGGTTTGAGCCTGTAGACGACGGCGTGTAACGCCTTGCGCGCAATGGCGATGGGCCGGGTTAGAGCGGGGTATCGCCCTCATGCAGGCTGGCCAACTCGCCCAAGGTAACCGGTTTGAGGGGCGGACGAATGCGACCCAGACCGATTTCTGCGGGTGAGGAGCCGTGCGTTTCGGCAAGAAGCTCGGTCAGCGTCAAGGCACAGGAACGTCCTTGGCATGGGCCCATGCCCGGACGCCCGAAAGCCTTGAGCTGATTGGGGCCCATCGCGCCTTTACGACCCCAATTGCGGATTTGGCCTGCGGTGATTTCCTCACATCGGCAGACCGTCGTTCCATCAGCGGGGCGCAAGACAGCCTCCGGCACGGGATAGGCCGTATCGAGAAAAGGCCGCAGCGCCCTCTCTGCCGAAAGGCGCGCCGCCGGTGCGCGCGATTGGGCCCTGCGCGCGGCCTCGGTCAGATGCCCCAAAGAGGCCGCGATCGTGAGAGCGGCCAAGCGGCCTGCATCTGCGGCGGCTTTTGCGCCTGCGATGCCAGAGCCGTCGCCCGCCACATAGATACCCGGTGCCGATGTCGCGCCCGACGCGTCACAAACAGGCGCAAAGGCCCGTTGGCGAGGGAGCCATTGATGATCAAGGCGCAGAGCGCGCGTCGCTTGCGTATTGGGCACAACGCCTTGGTGCAACATCACAGTCGCGCAGGCGATCTCTTGCACACGGCCTTGGGCGCGAAACCGCAGCGCTGTGGCATGGTCGGTCCCCAAGACTGCCAAATCAGTGGCCGCGGTGATCCGGCGCACCCCGTGACGGCGCAATTCCGCCAATAGGCCCAACCCTTTGAGCAAGGTGCGCCAACCGCGCAGACCGGGCAAGAGCAGTGGTGCCGCGCGGAGGATATCGCGTGTTGATTGCGTTTCCACGAGCGCCAAGGGCGGCATACCCGCTCGCGCCATTTGCACCGCAAGTAGATAAAGAAGCGGGCCGGAGCCGGCCAAGACAGCCCGTTCGGGCAAGATGCCGGAGGCTTTCAAAAGGATTTGCCCCGCTCCCGCCGTCATGACGCCGGGCAACGTCCAGCCGGGGATGGGCACCGGGCGCTCAATCGCTCCTGTGACCAAGAGCAGCGTTTTCCCGGTGATTTGCGCCGCCTGTCCGTTGCGGGAATAGGTGAGCGTGACGCCCTCGGCACTTTTGGCGATATCCCAGACGGTGGCCGTGAAGATCTGCTCAACCGGGCTTGCCATCAAATCCTTGGCCAGGGTTGCGCCATGCATGTAATCCGCACCAAGGAGCGGGGCGCGCGACGCGCCGCCTGTGGTGATTGCACGGTAGATCTGCCCACCCGGGCCTTCGGCTTCATCCAACAGCGTGGCGCTAAGACCGAGACGGGCAGCTTCGGTGGCCGCTGCCATGCCTGCAGGACCCGCGCCAAGGATCAAGAGATCACGCATCGGAGCCTCCAGCGGGCGCGACAACGAGCCCAGCGCTGACTGTCACTTGGCAGGCTTGACGGGTCACCCCCGCGATCGTGACAAGGCAATCGTAGCATGAGCCCATCATGCAATAGGGCGCGCGAGGCGCACCGCTGACAGGTGTTTTGCGAAAAGTGCCGATACCCGCAGCCAAAAGCGCGCCGGCGAGATTGGCACCATTTGGTAGCTGAAGGGGGGCCCCATCCCAAAGGATTTCAACGCAGGGGGCCTCTGGCGAGAGGTTACGAAAAGCGGGTTTCACTGAAGACCTCCAGATCAGGCGCGTCTGCGTCGCCGTCGAGCCATTTGGGGATCAACCGTGCATGGGCGGCCGCGAGGGTGATGCCGGAATGGCAGGTCACCAAAGCGGCGCCGGGCATGGTTTTGGATTTTTGATAAATCGGCAAACCATCGGGCGACATGATGCGAAGCGCGCCCCAAGCACGCAGCATTTGCACCTTCTCAAGGCGCGGAAGCACTGCAATGGCGCGGGCGGCGATGCCTGCGGCGGTGTCGAGGGTCACGCCGTCGTCGAGGCCAACTTCCTCTTTACTATCGCCGATCTGGATGCCGCCCTCGTCAACTTGGCGTAAAATTCCCGAGGGACGGTTTAACATTTTCGGCAGTTTCTCGGTGACAAGCACTTGGCCCCGTTGGGGCCGGACTGGCGCGGCAAAGCCAAAGAGCGGCCCGAGGTCCATCGCGCCCAAACCCGCACAAAGCACCACGCGCCCTGCTTCGACCACACGGCCTGACGCGCAGGTCAGGCGAAACCCATCCCGAGCCTCGACACCTGTGACGCGTTCGTTGAGATGCACCGTGGCCCCTTGGCGGCGCACATCGGCAGCCAGAGCGCGCAAAAGGCGAAGGGGATTCACATGGCCGTCTTGATGGTGCAAGATCGCCCCTGCCACCCGCGGGCCTACTTCGGGCTCTTCTCGGCGCAATGCGTTATTGCCCAAGACTTCAAACGGATAATCCCCGCCCAATGCAGCACGCAGCGCCTCATATTGGGCAACTTTGGCCGCGAGGCTTTCTTCGGTCAGATGAAAATCCCAGCCGCCGTTTTGCGTGAGCGAAAGGGATTCGCCCGTTGCGGAGGCGAGATCTTGGGAAAAGTCCGACCAGAGGGCAGCAGAGCCTTGAGTCCAGCGGGCATAATGCGGGGCTTTGAGGCCTTTTGATTGCACCCAGATCAGGCCGAAATTGCCACGGCTGGCGCGGAAAGTGCCATCTTCGCCGTCGAGGATGGTGACCCTGTGACCGCGCGCCAACAGGCCCCACGCGACGGAGAGACCCACGACGCCGCCGCCGATCACTGCATAGTCTGCGCCCATTCCTGCGGCTCTCCCCTTGGGTGCGCGTTTGCGCTTTCTTGGCCCATAGAGGCCGCTTGACGCGCAATCGTCAAGCGGCCCCTTCCCGAGAGCGGCGGCGCGCGGTATATCGCGATCCATGTCACAAAATCCGCCCTCGCTCCGCCCAGACCTTGCCCCGAAGCCGCGCTTCGCAGATGCCCCGCGCCCGGGCCAGCCGACGATCGGCATGGTGTCTTTGGGGTGTCCCAAGGCCTTGGTGGATAGCGAGCGAATTTTGACCCGGCTGCGCGCCGAAGGATACGCGATTTCGCCCGATTACACCGGAGCGGATGCGGTCATCGTCAATACCTGCGGGTTTCTCGACAGCGCCAAGGCAGAAAGCCTAGAGGCGATTGGCGAGGCCTTGCAGGAGAATGGCCGCGTGATTGTAACGGGCTGTCTGGGGGCCGAACCCGACTATATTACGGGTGTGCATCCCAAGGTATTGGCGGTCACCGGGCCGCATCAATATGAACAGGTGTTGGACGCGGTGCATAACGCGGTGCCCCCATCGCCCCACCCCTTTGTGGATTTGCTGCCGCCGCAAGGGATAAAATTGACGCCTCGGCATTACAGCTACCTCAAGATATCCGAAGGCTGTAACCACAAGTGTAAATTCTGCATCATCCCAGACATGCGGGGGCGACTTGTATCGCGACCACAGAAGGCGGTGATGCGTGAGGCGGAAAAGCTGGTCGAGAATGGCGTCCGTGAATTGCTGATCATAAGTCAGGATACGTCGGCCTATGGCACGGATTGGGCGGATCGGCCCAGCAAGTTTCCCTTTCTCGATCTGGCACGGGAGTTGGGCCAACTAGGCGCATGGGTTCGGATGCATTACGTCTACCCCTACCCCCACGTGCGCGAATTGATCCCGATGATGGCCGAAGGCGGGATTTTGCCCTACCTTGATATTCCGTTCCAGCATGCTCACCCTGATGTTTTGAAACGGATGGCGCGACCTGCAGCCGCGACGCGGACCTTGGAAGAAATCGCAGCATGGCGCCGCGATTGCCCGGACATCACGCTGCGCTCGACCTTTATCGTGGGTTATCCCGGCGAGACGGAGGCCGAGTTTCAGACGCTGTTGGATTGGATGGATGAAGCACAGCTCGACCGAGTTGGATGCTTTCAATATGAAAATGTTGCAGGGGCACGGTCGAATGACTTGGCCGATCATGTTCCAGATGAGGTGAAACAGGACCGTTGGGACCGTTTCATGGCCAAAGCACAAGCGATTTCAGAGGCAAAGTTGCAGGCAAAAGTGGGGCAGACCCTACAGGTCATCGTCGATGAAGTGGATGAAGACGCCGCGACTTGCCGGACCAAGGCCGATGCGCCGGAAATTGACGGTAATCTCTTTATTGATGAAGGCCATGAGGGATTGGCCCCGGGAGATATCGTGACAGTCGAAGTAGAAGAGGCCGGGGAATACGACCTATGGGGCCGCTTGGTCTGACGGCTCATGACAAGCATGAAAAAACGCCCCGAAGCGCAGGCTCCGGGGCGTTTTGTTTTGGATCAGTGTGATCAGGCGGCGGATTCGACGGCCCGGCGGGTCAAGACGCCGACGAGATGGGCGCGATAAGCAGCCGTGCCATGCAGGTCTGTGATCATGCCATCCGCAGAGGCCGAAAGCCCTGCCAAAGCCTTGGCGGAGAAGTCCTTGGAAAGTGCCGCTTCGGCTTCTTTCCAGCGGAAAACACCGCCCTCGGAGGCCCCCGTCACTGCGACGCGCACGCCATCTTTGTATTTGGCCACAAAAACACCTGTCAGGGCAAAGCGTGAGGCAGGTTGTTCAAATTTGATATAAGCGGCTTTTTCCGGCACCGGGAAACGCACTTCGGTCACGATTTCTCCGGCGTCCAGCGCCGTTGTGAACATGCCTTGGAAGTAGTCATCCGCCGCGATTTTGCGGGTGTTGGTGACGATGGTTGCCCCCGAGGCCAGAGCCGCCGAAGGGTAGCACGCCGCCGGGTCGTTGTTGGCAAGGCTCCCGCCAATCGTGCCACGGTTTCGCACAGCCGGATCGCCGATGCCTGCCGCGAGTTTGGCAAGCGCTGGATAAAGCTTGGCTGCGTCTTTGGCGACAGCGCCATGCGTTGTCGCGCCGCCGATGCAGGTAGAGCCGTCGTCGCCTGTGCAGACGCCAACCATTTCCTTGATACCACCGAGGCTGACCAGAGTCGTCGGGCTGGCAAGACGCGCTTTCAGCGAGGGGATCAGCGTTTGACCGCCGCCCAGCGCCTGTGCCTCGTCGCCAGCCATTGCAGCGGCGGCTTCGGCCAGCGTCTTCGGTTTTACGAAGTCGAAATTATACATGTTTTCCTCCCAAGAGGGCCTTGGCCCCCATTCATCCGTGAAATGCCCGGCCTGATACGGCCGGGCAAGGAGAGATCAGGCCTTGGCCTTTTGGATCGCCGCCCAAACGCGCGACGGGCTCACTGGCATGTCGATATGATCGATCTTGATACCGCCGGAATTCAGCGCATCGAGAACCGCATTCACAACCGCCGGAGGCGAACCGATGGCACCTGCTTCGCCGCATCCTTTAACCCCGAGCGGGTTGTGGGTGCAGGGCGTGACGCAGGAATGGTCCACTTGATAGAAGGGCACATCTGTCGCACGCGGCATGGCGTAATCCATGTAGGAGCCTGTCAGGAGCTGGCCATTGTCGTCATAGACTGCGCCTTCCATCAGGGCTTGGCCCACGCCTTGGGCAATCCCGCCATGTACCTGACCTGCAACGATCATCGGGTTGACCACATTGCCGAAGTCATCGGCAGCGGCAAAACGCTCGATCGTCACGCGCCCGGTTTCCGGGTCCAGCTCCACTTCGCAGGCATAGGCGCCCGCAGGATAGGTGAAGTTCGACGGGTCATAGAAGGCGGTTTCCTCAAGGCCCGGCTCGATATCTTCGAGCGGGTAGTTATGCGGCACATAGGCGGCAAGGGTGACATCGCCCCAAGCCACGGATTTGTCGGTGCCTGCAACGTGGAACCGGCCATCCTTGACTTCGATGTCGCCATCCGAGGCTTCCATGAGGTGCGCCGCGATTTTCTTGGCTTTCCTCAGGATTTTCTCGGTTGCGCGGACCATGGCCGAGCCACCAACAGCCAGCGACCGCGAGCCGTAAGTGCCCATGCCCATAGGCACTTTGGAAGTGTCGCCATGGACGATCTCGATCATCGACTCGTCAATCCCGAGCATTTCCGAAATGACCTGCGGAAAGGCTGTTTCATGGCCCTGACCATGGCTATGCGAGCCTGTCATTACCACGATACCGCCAGTGGCGTTTACCCGCACGGTAGCAGATTCATAAAGACCTGCCCGCGCGCCCAGTTGCCCCACGAGGTTGGACGGCGCGATGCCGCAAGCCTCGATGTAGCAGTTCACCCCAAGACCACGCAGCAACCCTTTGGCAGCCGAGGCCTTCTTGCGCTTTTCGAAGCCTGCCAGATCGGCAATTTCAATCAGCTTGTCCATTGTCGCGTCATAGTTGCCGGTGTCATAGGCCACGGCGACGGGAGTTTGGTAGGGGTATTGATCGGGTTTGATGAAGTTCTGACGCCGCAGGGCAATCGGATCGACGCCCAATTCGCGGGCGGCTTTGTCAACCACACGCTCAATCTGATAGGTTGCTTCCGGGCGACCTGCGCCGCGATAAGCGTCGACGGGAACCGTGTTGGTAAAGACGGCCTTCACGTTCACATAGATCAATGGCGTGCGATAATTGCCTGCCATCAGCGTGCCATGCAGCCATGTGGGAACCGACGGCGCAAATGTGGACAGATATGCCCCCATATTCGCGTAGGTTTCGGTCCGGATGGCGGTGAAGTTGTTGTCTTTGTCCAGTGCCAGTTCGATCTTGGTCACGTGGTCGCGACCATGTGCGTCTGACATGAAGGCTTCGGAACGCGACGCAGTCCATTTTACGGGACGGTTGCAGGCCTTGGCCGCGAAGGTGCAGAAGGCTTCTTCGGCATAGTGGAAGATTTTGGTGCCAAAACCACCGCCCACGTCCGGCGCCACGACCCGCAGCTTGTGCTCGGGAATGCCCAGAACGAAGGCGCCCATCAGCAAGCGGATGACATGCGGGTTTTGCGAAGTTGTGTAGAGCGTGTGATCATCCGTCGCCCGGCTATAATCACCCACGCACACGCGCGGCTCCATCGGGTTGGCAACAAGGCGGTTGTTGACCAATTCCAGCGTGGTGACGTGAGCTGCGTTTTTGATCGCCTCATCGACGGCCGCTTTGTTTTCTTCGACAAAGCCCCAGTCGTAGCAAAGGTTGGTGCCGATATCGTCATGCACCAATGCCGAGCCGGACTGCACCGCCGCTTTCATATTTACCACAGCTGGCAGCTCTTGAATATCCAACTCAATCGCTTCGGCGGCATCGCGGGCTTGCTCCAGCGTATCAGCCACCACAGCAGCGATCGGGTCGCCGACATGGCGCACTTTGCCTTGCGCCAAGACGGGATGCGCTGGTTCCTTCATCGGCTCTCCGTGACGGTCCGTCACCTGCCAGCCGCAGGGGATGCCACCAACCGCTGCAAAATCAGCACCGGTGAAAATGCGGACAACGCCCGGCATTTTGGAAGCGGCCGATGTATCGACCTTGTTGAGTTTTCCATGCGCCACATCGGAGCGCAAGAAATACACATACGCCTGACCGCGAATGTTGATGTCGTCCGTGTAGTTCCCAGCTCCTGTCAGGAACCGCACGTCTTCGCGCCGCTTGATGCTAGCGCCAATGCCATGATCTTTCGGCATTCGATCCTCCCTTGGATAGATGCGCGAGGCGCACCCTCGTGTTCCGAAATCCGTCGGGCGGGCTCATCCCGCCCAGGGCGCTTACTCAGCTGCGATAGTCGAGACGTCCTGCCCAGAGGCCGCCATCACCGCCTTGACGATGTTATGGTAGCCCGTGCAGCGGCAGATATTGCCTTCCAGATAATGGCGCACTTCTGCCTCTGTCGGCTTGGGATTTTCTTTCAGCAGCGCCGCCGTCGACATCACCATCCCCGGTGTGCAAAAGCCGCACTGAAGGCCGTGATGGTCTTGGAAAGCTTGCTGGATCGTCGAGAGCGAACCATCGCCGTTGGCCATGCCTTCCACGGTTTTGATCTCGGCGCCGTCAGCCTCCGCGGCCAGCATCGTGCAGGATTTGACCGCTTGGCCATTCACATGCACCACGCAAGCGCCGCATTGCGAGGTGTCGCAACCAACGTGGGTGCCTGTAAGGTGCAGCGTGTCGCGCAAGAAGTTGACGAGCAAGGTGCGCCCTTCAACCTCTCCCGAACGGGACGCCCCGTTCACCGTCATAGTAACCTTCATCAGATCTCCTCCCTGAGTTCTTGTCTCGGCTCAGCCCGCGAAAACGCGTTTGAGCCAACCTTTCTTCTTTTCCTCGGCTTCAGCCACCACTTCGGCATCCGCATTGTCTGCGGGGCCTTCGACGGTGTCCTTGAACCGAGTGAAAAAATCATCCGCCATTTTTTTGGCAAAACCGTCGATGATGCGGCTGCCCAATTGCGCGAGCTTGCCGCCCACGTTGGCCTCGACATCATACGTAAGCTTGGTGCCGCCCTCGATGACTTCAAGGCGGACTTTGGCACCGCCCTTGGCAAAGCCCGCAGCGCCGCCCTTGCCTTCACCCGAGAGCATCAGGCTTTCGCCCTCGACCCGGTCCGACACGGCAACCGCCCCCTTAAAGGTGGCTTTCACGGGGCCTACTTTTTGGACGACCGTCGCCTCGAAGCCCTCTTCGGCAGAGCCAGACATTTCGGTGCATCCCGGCACGCATTCTTTTAATACCTCTGCCGAAAGAAGCGCCGCCCAAACCACCTCGCGGGGCGCGGCGATTTCTCGGCTGTCACTCAATTGCATCCACATTCCTCCTTGACGGGTCAGCGCAACAGGCGCGCGAACCCCATAAAAACCTCCGTCAAGCCGATGGCCAAGACGAGCCTTTCCAAGGACTACTCCACTCGTTTCGGGCCCCTGCTGTCAACGCAATTCGAGGTTTTTTCCCACAATTATTGCGGGAGGAGGCGGGCTTATCGGAAAGGTTTGTCACCACAGGCGATGCACGCTGGAAGCCTAAAAGATAAGGCTAAACGCAAGGCTTGATGCCCTTAGGTCAAGGTATATTGCCGCACTCTGAGACAAAAGGTCTTTGGCGCAAGCGGGGGATACGGCCCTTTGGAAGATTTCGGAGAGCGACGAATCATACAATGAAGCGCGCAGCCGGGGCGGACCGGATCTGCGCGCTTGTTTTGTCAGTATCTGCTTGGTGTTAACGACGGCGAGTTTCGGCGGAGACAGCCCCCTCGAGCCCGGTTGAGCCGTAAAGCCAATCAATCGTATCGTACCAATCCGTAGCCGACTTGGCGCGCATCACGGCATTGCGTAGCTCTGCATGCGCCCCCGCCGGGTGATAGACATGCTGGCCGATTTCGCGCGACTGCAATTGCACCCGAGCCGTCCGTAGGCGGCGCATGGATTGGTAGCTGTCTAGCGCGCCTTCCAGATCGTCTGGTGTGGCCGCAATGGAATGCGACAGCGCGACCGCATCTTCCATCGCCATGCAGGCTCCTTGGGCAAAATATTGAAGCATCGGATGGGCGGCATCGCCCAAAAGTGCGACGCGCCCATCGACCCAATTCGTGATCGGATCACGGTCACACAGCACCCAGAGTTTCCAATCCTTGCCTTTTTCGATGATCTGTTGCGCGACAGGGCTGATATGTTCGAACCCGCGACGGACCTCGTCATGGCTGACGGGTTTGCCTGCTACAGGTTCTGCTGCATCGTTGTGATAGGTGACAACGAGGTTGAACAATTTCCAGCCAGAAAGCGGGTAATGCACGATATGGCACTTGGGCCCAGCCCAGAGCGTGGCGGCATTCCAACGCAGATCTTCTGGCATTTCCTCGGTTGGGATCACGCTTCGATAGGTGGTGTGACCCGAGACGCGCGGCGCGCCGTCCCCGACCAGTTGCTTGCGAACATTCGACCAAAGCCCATCTGCGCCAATCAGCGCACGCCCCGAAACAACACTGCCATCAAGCAGCGTGACTGTCACTGTTGCACCGTCTTGGGCATAAGAGGCGACGCCCGAATTTGTGCGAAGGTCGACCAAATCATGCTCGCGGCAGGCGCGCAGGAAGACACCATGCAGATCGCCACGATGCACAACGGCATAGGGATTGCGAAAGCGCGTGCGGAAGGCATCGTCGAGAGGAATGCGGGTGATTTCGTTTCCGGTCATCGCATCCATCAAGCGCAGGCTATCGATATAGACCGCCATGGCGCGGGCCGCGTCCCCGACGCCGAGATAATCAAATGCGTGGAAAGCGTTCGGACCAAGCTGGATGCCCGCGCCGATCTCGCCCAATTCAGCGGCGCGTTCCAAGACGATGCTGGGAATACCCTTTTGCGCCAGACCCATGGCCGTGGCCAAACCACCGATTCCCCCGCCTGCGATGATAATTGGTTGCATTCTGTGCTCTCCCTTTATGCGCCGTGTTGGTGTGATGCATAAATATAATATGTATACTTGTCAATTTCGCTTTCACGTGGCCCGATCTGGACCATCGCCCCCTCGCAAGCTAGGAGAGGCAATCGCCAAAGGAGTGCTGGCCCATGCAACTTCCCTTCCCCGCAACGCGAGATTTGGTTTTGGTTGGCGGCGGGCACAGTCATGCGCTGATCCTGCGGATGTGGGGGATGTCACCATTGCCGGGGGTGCGGGTTACGGTGATCAATCCCGGGCCGGTGGCGGCCTATTCGGGGATGCTTCCGGGGCATGTTGCGGGACATTACAGCCAAGACGCGCTGGAAATCGATCTGGTGAAGCTGGCGCGGTTTGCTGGGGCGCGTTTGGTGCGCGATGTTGCTGTCGCCATGGACCCGGAGGCGAGGCGGGTGCGCTTGGCATCGGGTCGCGATATAGGGTTTGACGTGGCCTCGATCGATATCGGCATACACAGCGAGATGCCAGACATCCCGGGGTTTCGCGCCCATGCCGTAGGTGCCAAGCCGTTGGATCAGTTTGCAAAAACATGGCGTGATCATTTGGAGAGGATCAAGCTGGGGGCTGCCAATGGCAAGGTCGCGGTGATCGGGGGGGGCGTTGCCGGCTTCGAGTTGGCACTGACGATGGGTGAGGCCATCCGAGGAACTGGGGTGATCCCGGAGATCGTGGTGATTGACCGCTCCGCGCCGCTCGACGGGGTGGGGCCGCGCGCGCGGGGCGTGCTGATGGCGGCCTTGGCCGGGATTGGTGGCCGGGTTGAAGCGGGGGCGGAGGTTGCAGAAATTTCTGCGGATCACATCGTGCTCACTGATGGGCGCCAGATTGATACGGCCTTTTGTGTCGGTGTCGCCGGAGCTATGCCGCATGCGTTCAATACCGCGTCCGGATTGCCGCTGGAGCGGGGATTTATTCGCGTCAACAGATACTTACAGAGCGAAAGCGCCGCGCATATTTTTGCCAGCGGCGATTGCGCGCATCTGGTGGAGACCCCTCGCCCGAAGGCCGGAGTTTTTGCCGTGCGGGCGGCGCCTGTTCTTTTCAAAAACCTGCGCGCGGCCTTGGCCGGAGGCGCAATGACGGCGTTCAAGCCGCAAAAGACCTATTTGAAACTGATCTCGCTTGGGCCGAAGTCCGCTCTGGCGGAGCGGGGGAAACTGGCGCTGTCCGGGCCGTTCCTGTGGCGTTGGAAAGACCATATTGACCAAAAATTTATGAACATGGTCAATAACTTGCCGAAAATGACGCCCCCTGTTGCGCCCGATCAAGCCGCCCTTGGGCTGAGTGATATGCTTGCCGAAAAGCCGCTTTGCGGGGGCTGTGGCGCAAAGGTGGGGCCGGGAGTGTTGAATGCTGGGTTGTGCCAGTTACCACTGCCATCGCGGGCCGATGTGATCTCAGGCCCCGGGGATGATGCCGCCGTGCTAGAAATTGGCGGTTTGCGGCAGGTGCTCACCACGGACCATTTGCGCGCAGTGACCGATGACCCGGCGGCGATGGTGCGGATCGCGATTTTGCATGCGATGGGCGATATCTGGTCGATGGGCGCAGAACCGCAGGCCGCGCTCTTGTCGTTGATTTTGTCACGCCAATCAGAGCCGTTGCAGGCACGGGTTATGGAAGAGATTTTGACAACCGCTCAGGCTGTCTTGCAGGCGGAGGGCGCGGCCCTTGTGGGCGGACATACGACAATGGGCAGCGAAATGACGATTGGGGTGACATTAACCGGACTTTGTGGACAGAAGGTTATCACGCAGGACGGCGGAAAAGCGGGGGATCGTCTGATCCTGACCCGGCCATTGGGGTCAGGGATCATCCTGGCGGCAGAGATGCAAGGCGCAGCGCGGGGGCGCGATGTTGCAGCTTTGCTCGACGTCATGCAGGCGCCACAGGGACGCGCGGCGGCAATTTTGCGTGGCGCAGCAACTGCGATGACCGATGTCACGGGCTTTGGATTTGCCGGGCATTTGGGCGCAATGGCCAAGGGCGCGGGCCTTTCCGCACTGATTTATCTAGAGAATTTGCCAATCTTTGCCGGAGTGCAAGATTTGGTGCGCGCGGGCCATGGCTCTGCCTTGGCCAAGTCGAACCGTGCCGCCGCCCCTGTGGCAGGATTGGCGGAGGGGGACTGGCGCAGCGCGGTTTTGCATGATCCGCAAACAGCGGGCGGCCTTTTGGCCGCAATCCCTGCCCAAAAAGCCCAAGAAATACTGGCCGCTCTTGCCAAAGAAGGCATAGAGGCATGGGAGGTGGGGGAGTTTGAGGCAGGGCCAGAGGGGGGCATGGCAGTACGGGCTTGATCGGCCAAAATGCTTGTCCAAATCCGATATCTCTGGCGAAAATCCCTTATTTCAAGGGATTTTTATTGAAATTTTCGAACCCGCGCTTGGTATGATTTGCGTCTGTTTTGCGTCTGGATTGCGTTATGACGCTAATCCGACCGCTTGGTCGATTTTACCAAAGCGAGCGAGGCAGTCTTCGGCTGCGCGGGCAATCGCCGCAGGGCTGAGGTCGCCCATCGACAGGCTCGCCGCCTTCGGTGCGCGGTGGTCTTCGGCCTTGAGGTAGCGCGGATCGTAATGTCGCTCCATCAATGCACCTGCGAGCTCGGCAAAGCGCCGCTGATCGGCAAGCGCGCCCCATGCCGCGACAGTCTCGTAGCCTTGATAGGGCACCAAGGCTTGCAGCGTGCGGGCCAAGCGCGCGGGATCGGCGGTAAGGTCGGCATAGGCCGTGGCGAGGTAGCCCGCGCGCGCCTCGGGTGTGGCTTCGAGATAGAGGCGCGGCGCTTGGGTCATCGCTTTCCACACAGAGGTGGGCACAAGCAGATCGCCCACTTTCGCCGCTTCTGACTCGATGAACACGGGGTGGGCAGGATCGTGATGCGCGAAGGCCATGGCGATGCGGGTTTCAAACATCTTTTGGCTGGGCTGCCCGCCCATGCCGCCAAAGAGCGAGCCACGGTGATTTGCAAGACCTTCAAGATCGACCACCTGCCCCCCGCGCGCGGCAATCTCGGCCAAAAGCGCAGTTTTTGCCGTGCCTGTCATCCCATCGACGGGGATGAGGCGATGGGGCAGCGCGGCGTTATGCATCGCGTCGACCACGAGGCTACGGAAGGATTTGTAACCGCCCTTTACCAAATCGGCCCGCCAGCCAATTTGCGCCAGAATGGAGGCGAAAGAGCCAGAGCGTTGCCCCCCGCGCCAGCAATAGACCAAGGGGCGCCAGCTGCCCGGGCGATCTGCCAACGGGCCTTCTAGGTGGAGGGCGGCATTGCGGGCCACGAGGGCGGCACCAACCTTGCGCGCCACGAATGGCTCGACCTGTTTATAGAGCGTACCGACATGCGCGCGCTCTTCGTTGGAGAGCACAGGCAGCGAGATGGCGCCCGGCACGTGATCTTCGGCGAATTCCGCAGGGCTGCGAACGTCGATGATTTCGTCAAAGGGCAAATCGCGCAGCGCAGCGAGGGAGGTGAGTTCTATGGCCATGCCGCCTTGTCGCACATGGGCGCGCGGGCTGCCAGTGGCCGCGTGGCGACGGGCTTGTCAGGCGTGCGCGGCAAAGGCAGGGTGGGCTATGGGAGAAGGAGACCGCGATGCGCCCCCCCGTTTATGAGATTGATCCGGGGCGGTTTCATGCCGACCCCTACCCAGATCTGGCGCAGATGCAGCGCAAGGGGCCTGCGGTGCAGGTGCCGCAATTGGGCGCGGTTCTGATCACACAGCGCGATGCGGTGTTTCGCTATGAAAAGATGGTGGATGTGTTCTCAAGCCAGCAACCCTTGGGGCTGATGACGCGTTTGATGGGCGAGAACATGATGCGGAAGGATGGCGCGGCGCATCTGGATGAGCGACGGATGATTTTCCCGACGGTCAGCCCCAAAACCGTGCGCGATCATTGGACGGCGGCGTTTGAAGCGATTGTGGCGCGGGCATTGGAGCGATTGGCAGAGCGCGACACCGCTGATCTGGTGACGGATTACGCGATGGAGGTCTCAGGCGAGGCGCTCAAGGCGGTGACAGGTTTGAGCAACATGGCTTGGGCCGAGATGGACCGGGTGAGCAAGGGCATGATCCAAGGCTGCGCCAATTACGCGGGCGACCCGGATGTGGAGGCGGAGTGCCATAGCGCCACCGCTTCGATTGACGCACATATCGACGCAAGGCTGGCGCAGGCCAGGGCCGAGGAGGCGCCGTCGCTTTTGACAGTGATGCTGCGCGGTGGGCTGGCCGAAGAGCAGGTGCGGGCCAATGTGAAACTGGCAATTTCGGGTGGGCAAAACGAGCCTCGCAAGGCAATTGCAGGCACGGCTTGGGCCTTGTTGCGCCACCCTGACCAGGCCAAAGCGGTGCAGGACGGGCGGCACAGCTATCTTGCGGCATTCGAGGAATATGCGCGATGGATCAGCCCTATTGGCATGTCGCCACGGCGTGTGGCGCGCGCGGCGTTGCTGGATGGGCTGCGCTATGAGGCGGAAGAGCGGGTGTTTTTGATGTTTGGCGCGGCCAATCGTGACCCGGCGCATTTCGCGCGACCCGAGGCATTTGACCTTGACCAAGAGCGTGGCGCATCGATCCCTTTTGGGGCGGGGCCACATTTTTGCGCCGGAGCGTGGGTGAGTCGGGCATTGATTGGCGAGATCGCCCTGCCTCGGCTCTTTGAGCGCTTCCCGAAGATGGCGTTGGCGGGGCCTGCGCGCATCGAGGGATGGGCGTTTCGTGGGCCGATTTCGGTGCCTGTGACTTTACGCTAAATCATGGTGCAACAGGGTGAAAATTCCTCTGGACACCCCTAGCGGCCTCCCTTATGTAGCGCACACCCGAACGTAGAAACGTTCCCGTGCCCGGGTAGCTCAGGGGTAGAGCAGTGGATTGAAAATCCTCGTGTCGGTGGT
>OCVQ010000693.1_pt1 | contig 29528 bp, 38 predicted proteins | sample 1539061 | NCBI WGS metagenome assembly OCVQ01 (sample SAMEA3355526, study PRJEB22509) | marine metagenome | biome: marine; feature: river plume; material: water | place: USA | collected 2010-08-08 | depth 0.5 m | reverse complement strand
TCAAGACTTATATTATATGCCAAGAGATTTGGTCAATATTGATTCTGTATTTAAAGAAGATCCAGTTTCGTCTTTTAATTCTAGTTATAGAGTTGAAATGTATGTCGAAAGTAATGATGGATTTGATGGAGAAGGTGATCTATTCAGCAAATTCGGAGTTGAGATTAGAGACAGTGTTACTCTTATCATGGCTAAAAGACGATGGAATGAAACTGTAAGAAAATATGATAACGAAATTCAGACAGATAGACCATCAGAAGGTGATCTAATCTATACACCATTTGCTAAAAAACTATTTCAGATTATGCACGTTGAACACGAACAGCCATTCTATCAGTTAAACAATTTACCTGTTTATAAATTAAGATGTGAATTATTTGAATATAATGATGAAGACATTGATGCAGGTATTGAAGCTATTGATAATATAGAATCAGAAAATGCACAACGTCATGATATTATAGTTAATAGAGGCAGAATAGCAACAGCAACAGTGAGTATATTATAATGTCTTTACAAGGTATCACAAATATCACTCTAACAGATTCAGGTGATCTATACACAGAAATACCTACTGTTACTATTTCTCCACCAAATGCAGCTGTTATGACTGCTACTGCTACAGCTCTTATATCAGCAGGCAATATACACACTATTAATATTGATAGTGGTGGTTCTTACTATGCTCAAAATATAATACCTTCTGTTACTATTCAAGGTTCAGCAACAGGTACTGCTGTTATAATAAATAATAGAGTTAGTTCGATTACTATTACTGATAGTGGTGATGGAAGTTATATAAATCCTCCAGTTATTACAATTGGTGGTCCTACACTATTACCTTCTAATTTTATTGCGACAGCTACAGCTACATTAGATGATACTACATCAAAGATTGCTTCTGTTAATATAACTGATAGTGGTGATTTCTATACATCATCTCCTACAATTACATTTAGTGAACCTCAAGTACCGAGTCCATATATTGTTGGTGAGTATGTAGTACAAGATTCAGATACTGAAGGTAATGTACTAACTGCTGAAGTTGTTGCTTATAATGATTCAGATAAAAAACTATCTTTAATTCATATTGGTTCTACTAATAATAATGGAAGTTTTCAGAAACCATCTGCTGGTAAATATTTAACAGGCCTTACATCAAATGCTAAAGCAAAGATTGTGAGTTCGGTTATTAAAGAAACACCAGATGCACAGAACTTAGATTTTGCTACAGAGATAGAAGACTTTTTAGACTTCTCTGAAGGCAATCCATTTGGTGAAGTTAATACAAGTACAGGATTTACTACCTAATGTTTAATACTTATTTTTACCATGAAAGACTTAGAAAGACAGTTGCCATATTTGGTTCACTCTTTACAAAAATACATGTAATGAGAACAGATAAGAATGGTAAAGTTTTGAGTACAGTTCGTGTTCCTTTAGCATATTCTCCTAGATCAAAGTTCCTTGCAAGGCTACAGCAAGTAGGTGAGTTTGGTAAAGATGATTCTGTTGCTATTAAACTTCCTAGATTATCTTTTGAAATGACTTCAATAGCATATGACTCGACAAGACAATTAGCAAAGACTAATACTCAGTTAAGAGCTGCAACTGTAGATGATAGTAAACAACGTGCTAAGATTAGACAGTCAACTCCTTATATTGTTACATTTTCTTTAGGTGTCTATGCAAATAATCAAGATGATGCATTACAGATTGTAGAGCAGATACTACCTTATTTTGCACCACAATATACAGTAACGATGAAACCATATAAAGATTATCCTGATGTAAAGGAAGATATTCCTATCACATTACAGTCTGTATCTTTTATTAATGAAGGTGAAGGATTACAAGAACAAAGACAAACAGTACAATATGTGCTAGACTTTGAGGTTAAAATTAGCTTTACTGGTCCAATTTCTGACGGTGAAGTTATTACTAAGGCTATTACTGAGCTTGAACTTAATCAAGGTACTAAATACAGTACTATTACTACAACGCCTACAGTGATACCGCAATATGATTCTGACTATGGATTTACTCAGACATATAATTATGAGGAAATATCGAGCGATGACGGATGATGATAACATTAAAAGTGATTATGATAAGTCACGAGAAACATATTATGATCTAATTGAAAAGGGACAAGATGCCCTGAGTATGATGATGGAAGTTGCCAGAGAATCAGAACACCCTCGTGCTTATGAGGTATTGTCTGGTATGATTAAGAACGTAGCTGATGTTAATGACAAGCTAATGGATCTTAATAAAAAGAATAAAGATATTAATAAAACTGATGTACCAGCATTGGAAAATGCTACAACAAATAATAATGTCTTTATAGGTTCTACTACAGATTTACAGCGTATGCTACAAGATGTAAAAACTGAAAAGCCAACGGCTAAGGTAAATAATGTGATTGATATTACGCCAAGAATTAAAGATGAATAAAGAACATGGTTATTTAGGAAATAGTCACGTTAAGAAAGATGGAGTAATTACTCCATGGACTCAAGACGAGATTATTGAATATAAAAAGTGTATGGAAGATCCCGTGTACTTTGCAAAGAAGTATTGTAAAGTTATACACTTAGATAGAGGTTTAGTCAACTTTGAACTATATCCTTATCAAGAAGAAATGTTTGATCACTTTAATAGTAATCGCTTTTCTATTGTTTTAGCTTGTAGACAATCTGGTAAATCAATATCTTCTGTTGCATACATTCTATGGTTTTCTTTATTTCACTCAGAAAAAAATGTTGCCATTCTTGCTAATAAAGGTGCTACTGCTAGAGAAATGTTAGCACGTGTTACTCTTATGTTAGAAAACTTACCATTCTTTCTACAACCAGGCACTAAAGCACTTAATAAAGGTTCTATTGAATTTTCTAATAATTCTAAGATAATTGCTTCTGCAACATCTGGTTCTTCTATTCGTGGTCTATCTATCAACTTACTATTCTTAGACGAGTTTGCATTTGTTGAAAATGATGCACAGTTCTATACATCTACATATCCAGTTGTATCATCTGGTAAAGATACAAAGGTTATTATTACATCTACTGCTAATGGTATTGGTAATGTATTTCATAAGATATGGGAAGGGGCAATGCAGAAAACTAACCAATTTGTTCCTTTCAGAGTTGATTGGTGGGATGTCCCAGGCAGAGATGAGACATGGAAACAAGAAACTGTAGGTAATACATCACAGCTACAATTTGACCAAGAGTTTGGTAATACATTCTTTGGTACTGGTGATACTCTTATTGATGCTGAGACATTACTAAAACTAAGAGCAAAGAATCCTAAAAGAGTAAATGGTGACTGTTTAATATATGAAGATAATGTAAAGAATCACGAATATCTTATGATGGTTGATGTTGCAAAAGGTAGAGGTCAAGATTATTCTACATTTAATATTATTGATATTAGTACAGTTCCGTTTCAACAAGTAGCTGTTTATAGAAACAATAGAATATCGCCTATTCTATTCCCTGATATTATAGCTAAGTTTGCTACAGCATATAATAATGCTTATGTTATTATAGAATCAAATGATCAAGGTGCTTTAGTATGTAATGGTCTTTATCAAGACTTAGAATATGAAAATATGCACGTTGAGTCAGCAACTAAAAACTCTGGTCTTGGTGTGGAGATGACTAGAAAAGTTAAAAGAATTGGTTGTTCTGGTTTTAAAGATATATTAGAAAGTAATAAACTTGATATAGTAGATGAACAAACAATTATAGAAATATCTACATTTGAATCTAAAGGTAATTCTTTTGAAGCATCTAATGGTAATCACGATGATTTAGTTATGAATCTCGTTATGTTTGGTTACTTTGCAAGCTCATCTTTCTTTAATGATATGACAGACATTAATATTAAAGATATGCTATTTAAACAAAGAATGGACGAAATAGAAGCAGATGTATTACCTTTTGGTTTTACTGATGATGGTTTAAACGATATACCACCAGAGGTTGATAAAGATAGACTTGGATGGGCACTTTCTGATAAGTGGGATCTAAATTAAGTATGAATAATTTTCTTATAAATAACACTGTAACTTGAAATCCCGCCGTATTATGAAACATCTTATAATTTAAAAGGAAATAAAAACATGGCAATTGGAACACCATCCCAAAGTCCTGCGATTGTTATCAAAGAAGTAGACCTATCAGGCACAGTGCCTAATGTACAATCTACAACTGGTGCAATTGTCGGCGCATTCCGCTGGGGTCCTGTGAACACAAGAGTTAGAGTTTCAAATGAAACAGAACTTGCGTCAACATTTGGGGCACCAAACGATACTTATTCACCAGATTTTCACGGAGCTGCTTACTATCTAAGATATAGCTCAGATTTATATGTGACACGTTCTACAGGATCAGGGTCTGTTAACTCCCACGATAATGTAAATGCAACTGGTACTAACCCTGTGGTTAAAAACTTAGATGATTGGGACACTCAATCAGCGTCACGTGATTCAGATTCACACACATTTATCGGTAGATACCCAGGTGATATCGGTAACACACTACAAATTCAAGTATGTCCAGCACATACAGCATCATTTACTAACTGGGCATATAAGTCTAGTTTTGATGCAGAACCTGGCACATCTCAACATGCTGCAGATAAAAATGCTTCTAATGACGAAGTACACATTGCAGTTATTGATACTATAGGTAACTTTGGCTCAAAAGGCGGAGTATTAGAAACATATTCATTCGTATCACTAGCATCTGATGCTAAGAATGCAGACGGATCAACTAACTATGTAAAAGAAGTTGTTAACAAAGGTTCAAACTATGTTTGGATGGCTGGTTTTGAATCAGTATTCTCAGACGTTGGAGCTGGAACCGGAGCAGACAGTGGAGAAGACTTTATTCTTTCATCACCTGCTATTAAAACTTATAACCTTACTGGCGGTGCTAACTCTGGTACAATTACTGCATCAGATGTTGCAGTTGGTTACGATCTATATGAAGATACAGATATAGTAGAAGTTGACTTTCTTATTGCCCCAGGCATGGCTACTAGTTCAGATCAGGCAACTGTTGTTAATGATCTTGTTGCTACAGCTAAAGCACGTAAAGATTGTGTTGTTGTAGCTGGACCAGCTAGGAATGATGTAGTAGGTGTTAATAACCCTGCAACAATCACAACTAACATAGTAACTACAGCTAATACATTTACATTCGATTCAACACTATTTGTTGATTGTAACTGGCTAAAAGTATATGATAAGTACAACGATAAGTATATTAACATCCCTGCATCTTCATCTACAGCTGGTATTATGTCAGCCGCAGACGCAAATGGCGCTCCTTGGATTTCACCAGCAGGTGGAAGACGTGGTCAATACTTAGGTGTAACATCTACTGCATATAGTCCAAATAAAGCACAACGTGATACATTATATAAAGCTGGTGTTAACTCAGTTGGAAATATCCCAGGTCAAGGTGTTCTATTATTTGGTGATAAAACTCACATGAGTAGACCATCAGCATTTGATCGTATTAATGTTCGTAGACTATTCTTAACTGTAGAAAGAGCAATTGGAGAAGCAGCTAAGAATGTAATGTTTGAACTTAATGATGAGTTCACTCGTGCAGAATTTGTAAATATAGTAGAACCACTCCTAAGAGAAATCAAAGGACGCCGTGGTATTACGGACTTTAAAGTAGTTTGTAACGAAACAAATAACACATCTGCTGTTATTGATCGTAATGAATTCATTGCAAATATCTTCATTAAACCAGCACGTTCCATCAACTTTATCACACTTAACTTTGTTGCAGTACGCAGCGGTGTAGAGTTTGAAGAAGTTGTAGGTACTGTATAAGTAGCATAGAGAGGAAAAACTAAATGGCTATTCTAGGAGTAGACGATTTTAAAGCCAAACTCGCTGGTGGCGGAGCTAGACCTAACCTATTTAAGGTAACAGTCAACTTCCCAGCTTATGCAGGTGGCAACGTCGAACAAACATCGTTTATGTGTAAAGGTGCTCAGTTACCTGCATCAGTAATTTCACCTATCCCTGTATCATTCAGAGGTAGACAATTACAGATTGCTGGTGACAGAACATTTGAACCATGGACTGTAACAATCATTAACACTACCGACTTTGCGGTTCGTGATTCTATGGAAGCATGGATGAATGGAATAAACGGACACTCAACTAACACAGGTCTTGTTAACCCAGCAGACTATCAGTCTGATCTTATTGTTGATCAATTGGATCGTGACGAATCAGTTCTTAAATCATACACTTTCCGTGGTTGTTTCCCAACCAATGTAGGTGCTATTGATCTGAACTATGACACTACAGGTGCTATTGAGGAATTCCCAGTTGAATTCCAAATCCAGTACTGGGAGTCAAACACAACTACTTAAAGTTGTTATAAATAATAAGGTAGAGGAAGAAATTCCTCTGCCCTATTTTTAAACGGAAAGAAACTATGGCAGAAAATCAAGGTATTAATTTATTCGGTTTTGAAATTCGTAGAGCGGGTGCACGTAAAGCCGCTGCTAAGAATCAGCTTGATTCTATTGTCCCTCCAACAGATGATGATGGTGCAGGTTATGTTACTGCATCTGGTTCTCACTTTGGTCAATATGTAAACCTAGATGGTGATGAATCCAAGGATAATGTAGAGTTAATTAGACAGTATCGAGGTGTTGCAATGCACCCTGAAGTTGATGCTGCTATCGAAGATATTGTAAACGAAGCTGTTACTATTGAAGACAAAGGACTTGCTGTTAAATTAGTCCTAGATGATGTAGAAGCTTCAGATAAAATTAAAAAAGAAATTCAAGACGAATTTAGTATTGTATTAGGTATGCTCAAGTTTAATGACTTAGGGCATGATATTTTTAGACGTTTTTATGTTGATGGTAGAATATATCATCACTTAGTTGTTAATGATTCTAATTTGAAAGCTGGTATCCAAGAGATACGACCAATTGATTCAACTAAAATTCGTAAAGTAAAAGAGGTCAAAACTAAAAAAGATCCTCTTACTGGTGCTAAAATAATTGAAAAAGTAGATGAACACTTTATCTACCAAGATAAACCAGGCAAACAAGTTAGTGGAATTAAACTTACATCAGATTCAGTGAGCTATGTTACATCAGGTTTACTTGATGAAAGTAGAAAGAAAGTTGTATCTTATCTACATAAAGCACTAAAGCCTATTAACCAATTAAGAATGATGGAAGACTCATTAGTTATCTATCGTTTAGCACGTGCTCCAGAAAGACGTATATTCTATATTGACGTAGGTAATATGCCACGTGGTAAGTCTGAAGAGTATATGAAGAACATCATGACTAAGTACCGCAATAAGTTGGTATATGATGCAAATACTGGTAAACTAAAAGATGATCGTAAACATATGTCTATGTTGGAAGACTTCTGGCTACCAAGACGTGAAGGCGGAAGAGGTACAGAAATCTCTACATTGCCAGGTGGTGAGAACTTAGGTCAGATAGATGATATTATTTACTTCCAAAAACGTCTATATAGATCATTGAATGTACCTAGTTCAAGACTAGAGCAAGAACAAGCATCTGGACTTCTAGGTAGATCAACAGAAATTAATCGTGATGAACTTAAATTCCAAAAGTTTATTGACAGACTACGCCGTAGGTTCTCTGGTTTATTCCTTGAGATACTGAGAAAGCAACTTGTTCTTAAAGGTACTATTACTAATGAGGATTGGGAAGCTTGGCGTAATGAGTTAGTTGTAGACTTTGTATCAGATAATCACTTTGCAGAATTGCGTAATGCAGAACTTGTTAGAGAAAGATTACAGACATTAGATATGACTCAACAGTATGTTGGAGAATTCTATTCTAAAGAATGGGTATTTAAGAATATATTGAATCTATCTCAAGAGGAGATGGAAGAAATGAAGAAACAAATGGCTCAAGAAGAATCAGATGGTGAAGTAATGCCAGATGAAGATGGTGATACAGATTATGATAATCAATCAAAGCCAGATATGGATAATGATCCAGAGCCAGAGGAAAAACCTCGTGTAGATACTGATAAACTTGAAAAAGATCCAAAGGATCCTAAGCAAAAGAAGAAAGATGATAAATAATGGAAATGAATAGTACACTCACAGATTTTATTGATGCAGTTGGAACAAAAGATTTTGCTAAAGCTGAACCTATGTTTAATGATATGATGACTTCTAAAGTAGGTGATGCACTTGATGCTGAAAAGATTGCTCTTGCTAATTCTGTATATAATGGTGCTGATGAAGAACAATTAGAACTAGATATAGAAGATAATGAAGCTGAAGAACCAGTGGAAGAAATTTCGTCAGAAGAACAATTAGAAGATTAAATTGTTATAAATATTAGTTGAAACATAAGGTAACGTAACTTAATGAAAACATTTTTGCAAATACGGGAAAAAAGAATAAGTAAAATGCCCCCTGGTGAACATGTTTTTGATACCAAAGTAAAAGGTATTGAAGTTATGGTACATAAAGAAAAGAATAAATTTGTTACATATGTTGACATGGAAAAATTAGATACATTTCGTGATCTAAATTCGGCTAAAAAAGCTGGACTAGAATTTGTCAAACAATTTAAAGGATAATTAGATGAAGCTTATTACAGAATATACAGAAACTGATGTTCAATGTATTGTAGAAGCTAACGATAAAGGCGAGAAATCGTATGTTATCGAAGGTATTTTTGCAATGGCTGATTCTAAAAACCGTAACGGACGCATATATCCAAAATCAATTATGGAAAATGCAGTTGCTAAATACGTTACGGAACAAGTAAAAACTAAGCGTGCAGTTGGAGAACTAAACCATCCAGATGGTCCAACAGTAAACTTAGATAAGGTATCCCATCTTATTACTGATCTTCAATTTGAAGGTAATAATGTGATGGGTAAGGCACAAGTATTGGATACTCCTATGGGTAAGATTGTAAAAGGTCTCCTTGATGGTGGTGTGCAACTAGGTGTGTCAACTCGTGGTATGGGTAGTCTCGAACAGAGAAACGGCGTAACAATGGTCAAAGACGATTTCATTCTTAATACAGTTGATATTGTACAAGATCCATCTGCCCCACAAGCTTTCGTTAATGGAATAATGGAAGGTGTAGACTGGGTTTGGAATAACGGCGTAATCGAAGCAAGAGAAATTGAAAGAATGGAGACTGAGATTAAGAAGGCTCCACGTGCTGACCTCTATGAGGCTCAAACACGTGAGTTCAAGAATTTCCTCTCGTTACTCAAAACAAAAAGCATGTAAAGGAGTACAGCATGTCTGAAGAAAATCAGATCACTGATGCAGAACTCCATGACGAGAACGTTGTGGAAGAAGCTCATGATCCTAAAAATGCAGAAGTACAATCTGTCGATTCTGTCGACAAGGCGGCTAAAGCAACAACACAGGCGGCGGCACCAAAAACTAAAGCTGGCATGATTAATGCAATGTACGGTAAGTTATCGAAGATGAAAAAAGCTGATCTTCAAGCATCTTACGGTAAAATGATGGGCGAAGAAGTAGAAGCTGATGAAGCTGATGTGGTAGCAGAGAATGCTACAGCAGAAGTTGACTTCAACTATACAACTGAGCTTGATGCATTGGTTGAGTCTGAAGCAACTCTTTCTGAAGAGTTCAAGACAAAGACAGCAATTATTTTTGAATCCGCAGTCAAAACAAAACTTACAGAGGAAATTGATCGTCTGGAAGAAACATATGCAACTGAATTAGCTGAGGAAGTTTCTACTATTAAAACTGACTTAGTTGAAAAAGTTGACAGCTACCTAAACTATGTGGTTGAATCATGGGTTGAAGACAACAAAGTTGCTATTCAAGCCGGTTTACGCACAGAAATCGCAGAAGGTTTCATGAGCAAGTTGAAAGACGTGTTTATTGAATCTTACATTGCCGTACCAGAAGATAAAGTTGACCTAGTTGATGATTTATCTGAGCAAGTGAAAGAACTTGAAGAAGCTCTTAATTCACGTACAGAAGATGCAATGTCTATCTCTGAGCAACTAGACACTTATAAGCGTAATGCAATTATTGCAGAAGCTGCAAAGGGTTTAGCAGACACACAAGTTGAAAAACTAACTAAATTGGTTGAAGGCTTTGATTTTGATGACGAAGCTACATTTGCAGAAAAAGTTGCAATTGTAAAAGAGTCTAACTTCAAACCAGAAGCAATTGAATCCACTATTGCAGAAGAAACTGAAGATGATGCATCAGATGCTATCGTTGAAGGCAATTCCGATGTAATGAACACCTACCTTTCTGCAATCAGAAAATCTCAAAAGTAAGAGGGAATAATCCAAATGAATACATACGACAACCTAGTCGAAAAATGGAACCCAGTGTTGAACGAAGAGTCAGCTGGATCCATCACCGATGCCCACAAACGTAGCGTAACAGCTGCTTTGTTGGAAAACACAGAACAAGCGCTAAAGGAAGAGCGTCAATTAACAGAAGCAGCTCCAACTAACTCTGCTTTAGGCGCAGGCTCAAACTGGGATCCAATCTTGATCTCACTAGTACGTCGTGCGGCACCTAACATGGTTGCATACGACCTAGCTGGTGTTCAACCTATGTCTGGTCCAACTGGCTTGATCTTCGCAATGAAGTCACGTTATGAAGGTCCAGCTGGAACAGAAGCATTGTTCAACGAAGCAGATACACGTTTCTCTGGTTCACAAGCACAAGCTGCACAAGCTGCAAGCCCATCAGGTCTTGACGTAACTAATGCTAACTCAGCACACACAATCGATTCAGATCGATTAACTGCATTAGGCGCAGGTGGTATGACTACTGACTCAGCTGAAGCATTAGGTGATGCATCTGGTAATGCATTTGCTGAAATGGGTTTCTCAATCGAAAAAGCAACAGTGACTGCAAAATCACGTGCTTTAAAAGCTGAGTACTCACTAGAGCTTGCACAAGACTTGAAAGCAATCCATGGTTTGGATGCTGAAACAGAATTAGCAAACATCTTGTCTACAGAAATCTTAGCGGAAATGAACCGTGAAGTTATCCGTACAATCAACTCACAAGCTAAATCTGGTGCACAACAATCTAACGTAGCTGTACGTGGTATCTTTGATATGTCTACAGATGCGGACGGACGTTGGTCAGTTGAAAAGTTCAAAGGTTTGATGGTACAAATCGAACGTGAAGCTAACAAAATTGCTAAAGAAACACGCAGAGGAAAAGGTAACGTAGTTATGTGTTCTTCTGATGTTGCATCTGCACTTGCTGCAGCAGGCATGTTAGATTACACTCCAGCTATCTCAGCTAACTTAAATGTTGACGATACAGGCAACTTGTTTGCTGGTGTTCTTAACGGCCGTACAAAAGTATATATTGACCCATATGCAACTGTAGACTATGTAACTGTTGGTTACAAAGGTACAAACCCATATGACGCTGGTGTATTCTACTGTCCATACGTACCATTAACAATGATGCGTGCTGTTGGTGAAAACAACTTCCAACCAAAAATCGGTTTCAAAACTCGCTACGGCATGGTTTCTAACCCATTCGTTGGTTCAACTGCTGCAAACGGTTTAGCTGCTGCTAAATCTAACCAGTATTACCGTATCTTCCGTGTAGATAACATCTTAACATCTGTATAAGATAACCATAATATAGGGAGAGGATTTAACCTCTCCCACCTAAACTGGGCTGCCTTAGGGTAGCCCTTTTTTTTGTTATAAATAGTTATTGATAGACTTATACAATAAGGACAGACAATGGCTGTACTAACTAAAAATTTAAACTTTTTACAACCTACGGGATACAAGATTAGTATTGATAGAAAGAACTATCCTAACCTTGAATTCTTTTTACAAAGTATTGTTCACCCAGCAGTATCTGTAGCTCAAACTGAGGTTCCATATAAACGTACTGCTATTCATATGCCTGGTGATAAGATACTTTATGATGAAGTAACATTCGAGATGTTATTAGATGAAGATATGAATGCATATAAAGAGATGTACGGCTGGTTAGAAAGACTTGTTGAAGAAGGTGTTCAATCACCATCTAATAGATCAAATAAGGTGCCTAGTTATTCTGATATAACTTTATCTATGTTATCAAGTCATAGTAATACAACTAATAAATTTATCTACCGAGATTGTATTCCAACAAATATAGGTAGTGTTAACTTAACTTCAGCTACAACAGATGTGGCATTTTTGACTATACCAGTATCATTTAGTTTCAGCTACTTTGATATTGTATAGATAGTATTGTAATTGATTATGGAGATATATTATGAATCTGGAATCCGTTCTGGAAATGTGGAAAAAAGATAGTGTTATTGAACAATTTAATTTAGACGACACTAGCAGAAATACACCAGCATTACACGCAAAATATTTAGAACTTCTTTCTATTGCTAAACTGCAATTAAAGAAAGCTGATCTTGCACAAAAATCCCTATTAAAGAAAAAATGGCTTTACTATAATGGAAAGCTCACCCAAGATCAGATAGTTGAACTTGGTTGGGAATTCGATCCGTTTAATGGTCTTAAAGTCCTAAAAGGTGAAATGGATTATTACTATGATGCTGATGTAGATATACAAAGATCAGAAGAAAAAATATTATATCATAAAACTATGATTGAAACATTAACAGAAATTGTTACTAATTTAAACTGGAGACATCAGACTATTGGTAATATGATCAAGTGGAGGCAATTTGAAGCCGGTGGATAAGATTACACTAAAAAAGAAAAACCAGTCCGTAATGCATATTCAGACAGATCCTGGTATAGCAAATGAATTAAGTGATTTTTTCTCATTCTTTGTGCCAGGTTATAAATTTATGCCAGCATTTAAAAATCGTATATGGGATGGTAAGATTAGATTGTTTAATGCGCAGTCTTGTGAGTTACCAGTAGGTCTATTCTCATATGTACAAGAGTTTGCTCAGCAGAGAAAGTATGTTGTAGAAGTTGAACACGATGCATACTATGGTAGACCAGATTCAGTTAATGATATTGACTTAGGTGAACTTGCTACATTTGTAGAGGATCTTAACTTAACAAGTCGTGGTAATAAGATTGCTCCTAGAGAATATCAGATAGAGGCTATGGTTGAAGCTATTCACCGTAAACGAGCCATTCTATTAAGTCCAACTGGTTCTGGTAAATCTCTTATAATCTATTTACTTATGCGGTGGTTGTTAGCCAGATCAACTAAGAAGGTTTTGGTTATTGTTCCAACCACATCACTAGTACAACAGATGTATGCGGACTTTGAAGATTATTCTAAATTTGATAAGACTTGGGATGTGGAACTAGAAGTACATAGAATTTACTCTGGTAAACCTAAGATGAATATGAGTCAGAGAGTATTTGTATCAACATGGCAATCTGTATATAAACTTCCAGGTGCATGGTTTGAGCAATTTGGTACAGTATTCGGCGATGAGTGTCACGGGTTTAAATCTAAATCTCTTACCGGTATTATGAACAAATCAAGAGAAGCCGAATATAGATTTGGCACAACTGGTACTCTTGATGGTACTCAGACACATAAATTAGTTTTAGAAGGTCTTTTTGGACGGATATATAATGTTACTACCACCAAGAAACTACAAGATGATAGTACACTAGCTGCATTAGATATTCAGATACTATTACTAAAATACCCTGAAGATATTAGAAAGAATTTTGGTAAACAACAGTACCATGATGAATTAGACTATATTGTAAAAAACGAAGCAAGAAATAGACTTATATCAAATTTAGCAATAGATCAAGATGGTAATTCTTTGGTTCTTTTCCAGTATGTTGAGAAGCATGGAAAGGTGCTATATAATCTTATAAAGGATAAAGCACACGAACGTAGAAAAGTATTCTTTGTATCAGGTGAGACAGATACTAATGATCGTGAAGCAATTAGAAAGATTGTAGAGACACAAAAGAATGCAATTATTGTTGCAAGTTTAGGTACATTCTCTACAGGTATTAATATTAGAAATTTACATAATATTGTATTTGCATCACCTTCTAAATCTCAGATTAAAGTCCTACAGTCTATTGGACGAGGATTAAGAAATTCAGATGATGGATCAACTACTACTCTATATGACATAGCAGATGATCTACACTGGAAAAGCAGAAAAAATTATACACTAGTACATTCGGCAGAGAGAATAAAAATTTATGCCAGAGAATCATTTAATTATAAAATATATGAAATCGAGTTAAAAACATGAGTGAAATAAGACAGTTTAAATTGGTTGACGGATCAGAAATAGTTTGTGAAGTTATTGAATGGAATGATGATGCAACAGATGAGATAGTAATTAGAAATGCACTAGTAATACAGTATATGATGAGAGATGATCATAGGCTATGTTCTATGAGACCATGGATGCTTCAGCAGGTCCAGAATGATTATCTACAAACACTTAATGCTGGACATATTACAGTAGATGCTAAACCAGCATTTGAGACTGTAGCTAACTATGAAGAAACAGTACAATTCTTACAAACCAACTTAGAAGATTTGGCTGAACAAGAATTAGATGATCTAGTGGACATGGACGAAGAAGATAAAAATAATATTCTTAGCTTCATCCAAGCAAGAAAAGACAAACTTCACTAGTCTATCTCTCCTACCCCAAAATGCTTAATTTATTATACCATAGTTTGCACAAAATGTAAACCCCTAAAATGCATTTTTTTTAACTTTTTTATTAATTTAATTGTTTACATATATTCTATTATGTGATATAATGGTTATATTGAAAGGAGTCCATAATGGCAAGAACTAAACGAGCTAGTATTCATTATGTCAATAACGCAGAATTTTCTAATAGTGTTGTAGAATATGTGAAAACTGTTATAGAAGCCAAGGACAAAGAACAACCGCTACCTATTGTACCAGATTATATTGCTCAGTGTTTCTTAAAGATCGCTGAAGGTTTATCTCATAAATCAAACTTTATTCGCTACACATATCGCGAAGAAATGGTAATGGACGCAGTTGAGAATTGTTTAAGAGCAGTTGAGAATTATAATATTGAAGCCGCTACACGTACAGGTAAGCCTAATGCCTTTGCTTACTTTACACAAATTAGTTGGTATGCATTTCTAAGACGTATTGCAAAGGAGAAAAAGCAACAAGAGATTAAATATAAATACCTTACATCATCTGGTGTAGAAGCCTTTATGAGTATAGACATGTCTGAAGAATTCAGTAAACTTGTCGCAGCTAACTATGTCGATATATTGAAAGATAGAATTGAAAAAGTTAAAGAAGCTGATCAGGTTGTTAAGGAACTTGTAAAGAAAGAAAAGCGTAAGAAACGTGAAACAAAAGTGGACTCAGATTTAAGTGAGTTTATTAAATGAAGATTGCGATATTAAATGACACTCATTGTGGTATTAGGAATAGCTCTGACATATTCCTCGATAATGCGGAGAAATTTTTCACAGATGTATTTTTTCCTTATCTTATGGAAAACGGTATTTCTCATATCGTTCACCTTGGTGATTATTTCGATAACAGGAAGTTTATTAATTTCCGTGCCCTTAATCGTAATCGTCAATTCTTTCTTGCAAAGTTAAGAGAACATAAAATTACTATGGATATTATCTGTGGTAACCATGATACATTCTATAAGAATACTAATGAACTTAACAGTCTTAAAGAACTACTTGGTCACTATATGAATGAGATCCATATTATACATCAGCCTACTGTGATGGATTATGATGGTTTAAAAATGGCATTACTACCATGGATATGCCCTGAGAATGAAAAGGAATCACTTGATTTTATAAGAAACTGTAAAGCAGATGTTCTTGGTGGACATTTAGAACTAGATGGTTTTGATATGATGAAAGGTATACCAAACACTCATGGTATGGATCCTAGTTTGTTTAGTAGATTTGAGTCAGTTTACTCTGGTCACTTCCATACTAAATCAACTCAAGGCAATATAACATATCTTGGTTCTCAGTTAGAGTTTACTTGGTCAGATGCTCATGATAACAAATACTTCCATATATTGGATACTAATACTCGTGATCTAATAGAAGTAAGAAATCCTCATACTATATTCCATCGTATTCATTATGATGATACTCAAGTTAACTTTGACGATTATGATGTAAAGCAAGTAGATAATAAGTTTGTTAAAATTGTAGTTATAAACAAAACTGATCTATTTACTTTTGACCGGTTTGTTGATAGAATACAAAATAGGCCAATTCACGAGTTGAAGATTGCTGAGAACTTTGCGGAGTTTCTTGGTGACGCTGTTGAAGATGAGGGTATATCTGTGGAAGAAACTACAGAATTACTTGATAGCTATATTGATAATGTTGAGACTGATCTCAGCAAAGATAGGCTAAAATCTAGTATGCGGGACCTATTTACTGAGGCGAATGCACTGGAAATAGCATGATCATTTTTAGAACACTACGTTATAAGAACCTATTATCATCTGGTAATAACTGGACTAAGATTAACTTTACTGATACTAAATCAACTCTTGTTGTTGGTCATAATGGTGCTGGTAAATCTACAATGTTGGATGCTCTATCCTTTTCATTGTTTGGTAAACCACACCGTAATATCGGCAAACCACAATTGGTCAATTCTATTAATAAGAAAGACTGTATTGTTGAAGTAGAATTTAGTATTGGTAAGTCAAACTTTAAAGTTATTCGTGGAGCAAAACCTAACATCTTTGAAATATGGAAAGATGGTGTTATGGTAAATCAAGCATCTCATGCTAGAGAATACCAAAAGATACTAGAACAAAATATTTTAAAGTTGAATCATAAATCTTTTCACCAGATTATTGTACTTGGTTCATCATCTTTTATTCCGTTTATGCAATTGACTTCTCAACATAGACGTGATGTTATTGAAGACCTTTTGGATATTAATATCTTTTCTAAGATGAATTCTATTATTAAAGAAAAGAATGCAATAATCAAAGACAAGATCCGTGAAGTAACTTATGAGATTGATCTATTAAAAGAAAAGATTGATCTACAGCGTAAGTATATCAGAGAAGTTGAGAACCTAAGTGGTGAGCAAATTAAAGATAAGGAAGATGAAGCTGTACTTGCTCAAGAAAGTATAGTTAATATTCAACTTTCAAATGCTATACTATCAAGAGATGTTTCTGAATTATCTGAGACACTTCAAGATGATCTTAAAAAAGCTAATGACAAGAAAACATCATTACTTCATTATCAAGCTACATTTAATCAACAGATTAAGACTGTTGTTAAAGAAGCAAAATTCTTTGAAGAGAATGAAAGTTGTCCTACTTGTGAACAAGATATTGATGATGATCTAAGAACATCTAAACTTGAATTAGCTAAAGGTAAAGCTGGTGAACTTAATACAGCACTATCTAAAGCCAATGATCAAGCTAGTGAAGTTGAAGAAACTCTTTCAAGCCTTAGTGATATTGCTAAGAAAGTTTCTGATAAGCAAAATGATATTAACAATAATAATAAAGAGATTAGCAGACTACAAACAACTATTACCAATCTATCTAAAGCTATTGATAATATCCGTGGCAAAGATGGTGATATTTCTATTGAAAAAGATAAACTACAAGAATTAAATGATACACGTGAATCTTCCTTTGAGAGCCGCCTAGTATCAAACGAAACTCTTTCATACAATATTGCTATGAGTGAGATGCTTAAAGATACTGGTATTAAGACTAAAATTATCAAACAGTATCTACCTGTAATGAATAAGCTAGTAAATCAATATCTACAAACACTAGACTTCTTTGTTCACTTTAACTTGGATGAAAACTTCCAAGAGACTATTAGATCAAGACATCGTGACGAATTCTCATATGATTCATTCTCTGAGGGTGAGAAGCAACGTATTGATCTGGCACTACTCTTTACTTGGCGAATGATTGCTAAGATGAAGAATTCTGTAGCCACAAACCTATTGATCCTAGATGAGACTTTTGACTCAAGCTTAGATCATGAAGGTGTAGACAATCTAATGAAGATTATATACACACTCGGTGAAGAAACCAATGTCTTTGTTATTTCACATAAAGGTGAAATACTTGACGGAAAGTTTGAGAGGAAGATTGAATTCTTTAAAGAAAAAAACTTTAGCAAAATCAAATAAAATGCTTTACTTTTTCTTCCAATTGAACTATAATAACTATATTATAACATGGAGCCATTATTATGGAATTATCTGAAAACACACTATCCATCCTTAAAAACTATGCTGGTATTAATTCCAACATTGTTATTGATGCTGGTAATACTATTAAGACTATATCTGAAGCAAAGAATGTTATGTCTACTGCGGCAATCCGTGAAGATTTCCCACAACAGTTTGGCATATATGATCTGAATGAATTCCTAGGTGTGCTATCACTTGTTGATACACCTAACTTAAATTTCTCAGATGACTTTGTAACAGTAAGTGATTCGTCTGGTCGCAGTAAAGTAAAATACTTTTACTCAGATCCAGATATGTTAACTAAACCTGGCAAAGATGTAAAAATGCCTAATGCTGATGTTAACTTTGCTTTAGATGCTGACACTCTTAGTAGAATTAAACGTGCTGCAAGTACACTAGGTCACACTGATGTGTCTATTACTGGCAAAGATGGTGTTCTAAGTTTATCAATTATTGATAGTAAGAATGCAACTTGTAATGCATATACAATTGATATTGCTGGTGACTTTGATTCAACACCATTTAACTTTATACTTAATATTGCTAACTTGAAGATTATGCCAGGTGACTATGAAGTTGCTATATCTTCAAAACTAATCTCGCATTTCACCAATAAGGAATATGGTATTTCATATTGGATTGCACTTGATAAATCATCTACATACGGAGAATAAGATGGCTAAAAATAATAATGAACATACGGAAACCTATACACTTATGGCTCAGATTGGTCGTAGTACGGTTGCTGTAATTGATGCAGTCGTCCAACGTGGTGGTTTTCGTGGTGAAGAATTAAGTACAATTGGAACATTACGTGATCAGTGTATTCAAGCTATATCCATATCAGAAGCATTTGAAGCTAATGACGCTTCTGAGAAAGAATAGGGTTTACAATCTTCCTTAACTATTATATAATGTATTTCTTGATATGGAGAATGTGAATGTCTAATGACTTTTTATGGGTAGAAAAATACAGACCAAAAACAATTGGTGAAACAATTCTACCTTCTGATTTAAAAGCTACTTTTCAAAAGATAGTTGAGACCGGTGAAGTTCCTAATATGCTCTTTACTGGCTCAGCTGGTCTTGGTAAAACAACTGTAGCAAAAGCCCTTTGTAATGAACTTGGTTTGGATTATATCCTAGTCAATGGTTCAGAAGAAGGCAATATAGAAACCTTACGTGGTAAGATCAAGCAGTTTGCTTCGTCTATATCATTACAAGGTGGATATAAAGTAGTTATCCTTGATGAGGCTGACTATCTAAACCCACAGTCAACACAACCTGCGTTGCGTGGTTTTATAGAAGAATTTTCTAATAACTGTAGGTTTATATTAACTTGTAACTTTAAGAATAGAATCATTGAGCCACTACATTCTCGGTGTGGTGTATATGAATTTAATACTTCCAAAAAAGATATGGCAGCACTAGCTGGTAACTTTATGGATAGACTAAAGAAAATCTTAGAAATAGAAAGTGTTGAATATAATGAAAAAGATGCGGCTGATATCATACTTAAATATGCTCCGGACTGGCGTAGAATACTTAATGAGGCACAACGCCATGGAAACAGCGGGATTCTTACTACTAATAGTAGGTTGGATGGTTCTGGTAACCAGTATGACGTTCTAATGACATACCTAAAAGGTAAAGATTTTAAGAAGATGCGCTCATGGGTTGTTAATAATATTGATGTAGATGCTTCTGCTATCTTCCGTGGTATCTATGACAACATGGCTAATACAGTATCTCCTCAATCTATACCACAACTGGTTCTTATTCTAGCTGATTATCAATATAAGAATGCCTTTGTTGCAGATCACGAATTAAATGTTGTTGCTTGTATGACTGAAGTAATGGCTAATGTGGAGTTTGCTTAATGGCTATTATATTTGATTTCGAAACACTTTCTACTGATCGTGTAAATGGTGTTGTTCTTAGTCTTGCTTTATTAGAATTTAATGAAGAACGCTTTACTGAGAAGACAGCTTATTCATATACAGAATTACTTGAGATGTCAAGATACATTAAGTTTGATGTAGCTGATCAAGTAAAGAATGGTAAACGTAAGATTGATCAAGATACCTTAGAATGGTGGGGTCAACAATCAGAGTCTGCTCAGAAACAACTTATTCCTAGTCAGCATGATAAACCATTGGCTGATCTAATCCCTTGGATGAATAGTAATATAAATGGTTCTGTAAGTAAGGTTTACTCAAGAGGTAATACCTTTGATCCAATCTTTGTTGATTATATTGCATCACAATACCATCAAGTTGTACCTTGGCCTCATTGGTCTATTCGTGATACCAGATCCACAATTGATGGAATGGCTTGGGGTGCTGGTCTATCTAATGGGTTTGTACCAGAAGGTCTTGAAGAACAATTTGTCGCACATGATCCACAACATGATATTGTAATGGATGTTATGCGATTACAAACTTTAGCTATAGCGTTAGGATAGAAAATGAGTGAACTTGTATTATTTACAAAAGATGAGTGCATCTATTGCCATATTCTAAGAGAAAAGTTAGAAGACTGGGAAATTGAGCATAAAATATTAAACAACCATCCTTTACCAGATGGTCATAAAACATACCCACAACTTTACTATAAAGGTAAAGATGTACAAAAAGGTCCATCTACTGATGTAACAGCATCTAAATTATTAGATATGATGGAACATATTGATTGGCCAGGAATGGATGGAGGTATTGAAGATGAGCGCTAAAGGTTTAAGCCCATTTGATTATAGTAACTCTATAAACTTTTCTAAACTTGATATAATGATAGATGATATTGCTGAAAAGAAATACTCACCTTTCATGGTCAATCGTACACTTTCTTACTTTCCTGATACTGTGGCTGCAGCTAATGAGATGAATCGTCATCACCACCTAGACAATAGACTACAATATTCTTTTCTTATAAATATCATTAGAAAACGAAAAAGGTTTTCTAAATGGGCTAAGGCTCAAACTGAAAGTGATATTGAATCTGTCAAGGAATATTATGGGTATAGTAATACAAAAGCCCGTCAAGCTTTGACTCTGTTATCACCTGAACAATTAACTATAATAAAGAATAAGGTGAATAAGGGTGGAAAAAGAAGAAATTAAAATTATAGAGTGGACGCCCAAGCATATGCTTGAGATAACTCTAAATGAGCCAGATGACTTCCTAAAGATAAGGGAAACACTAACACGTATAGGCGTGGCTAGTAGAAAAGATAATAAACTATTTCAATCTTGTCATATCCTACATAAACAAGGTAGGTATTTTATTGTGCACTTTAAAGAGCTGTTCTTACTAGATGGTAAGAAATCAAATCTTGAAGAAAATGATTTAGCAAGACGTAATACTATTGCAACATTAATGTCCGATTGGGGATTAGTTACTATAGTTTCTGGTCAAACAGTTGAGCCATTAGCACAATTAAGACAGATTAAAATAATCCCTTTTAAAGAAAAAGTAAAATGGGAACTGTGCCCAAAATATAACATTGGAAATAAGTAAATTTTGGACTAGAGATGCAGTCAACTTAGATATATCAAGTCGTTGCACTCTTGCTTGTCCTAATTGCGCTAGACAGAACATTAGTGATATTCCTGCTAATCTTATGTCTGAAGAAGAATTTGATAAGTATTTAAATTACTTTGATAGATTTATCTTTTGTGGACAAATATCAGATCCTATACTTCATCCTAAACTAGATATATTTTTAAGTAAGATTTATTCTGCTGGTAAAATGTGTAGTGTACATGTAGCTGCTAGTCATAAACCAGATGCTTATTTTATTAAATGTTTTAAAGCACACCCAAAATCTAACTGGTATTTTGGTATAGATGGTCTACCTAAGGATTCACATAAGTATAGAGTTAGACAAGATGGTGAAAAGTTATTTCGATTGATGTTGGAATCAAGAAAGTATATAGCTAAGTCAATATGGCAATATATTATATTTAAATATAATGAAAATGATATTGATACAGCTAAAGCCTTATGTGTAGAGCATGGATTAGAAATGTCTCTTATAAAGTCTAATAGATGGACTAGTGGTGATCCTTTAAAACCTACATCTACAGATAATTATTATATTAGAGAAGAATATGAGTAAAGAATGGAAACCACAATGTGTACTTAATACAGCCACGGGCAGATCCTTTGGTTCAAGTGCAAAGGGTTATATAACACCATGTTGTTGGATTGACTTTTCTTTTTATAAAGATATAGAAGAACTAGAAGCGGATGATCCTCAACTGGTTAGTTTATTTAAAGAACATTTAAAAATAAAGAATAATGATAGCATAGAAGAAATATTGCTATCAGATGAATGGATTGAATTTTATGATAACTTAACTTCAGTAGATACAGCACCTAAAACGTGTAAGAGATATTGCTATAAAAATAGTAAACTCTGGCTATTTGAATTAAAAAAAGAAAAATTTAATACTAAAGAAGAATAAAAATATTATATATACTATTGTGATGCGGAATGATCCGATCATAACACAATCTTGCTTGCTCAAAAGGAGATAACAATGACAGGCTTACAAACACTATTCCCACGCTCATCTTTTGTGGGTTTTGACCATCTATTCAATGAACTAGAGTTCACTGCAAAACATGCTCAAGACCATTATCCACCACATAATATTATTAAATCAGATAATGAAGAATATCTTATCGAACTTGCTATTGCGGGATTTACAAAAGAAGAAATTAATGTTGAAGTTAAAGATAGGACTTTAACAGTAATGGGGGAACATGTCTCTAAAGGGAGAGAATTTATCCATCGTGGCATTTCTACAAAGAAATTTAAGCGAACCTTTAGGCTGTCCGAACATGTAAATGTAAACGGAGCAGATATTCAGGATGGTATTCTGGCAATTGAATTGCAGTATGTTATTCCAGAAGAAATGCGTCCTCGTAAAATCAATATTGGTCAAACGAGGAATCACAATGACACAACACATATTAGCACAAGCTAACATTCTACAAAATGCTATTAAAGCATTTATGGAACTTTTAAAGGACTTTTCATCATCACGCAAAGAAATTTCAGAAGCAAAAAAGACTATCTTTGAGTTGAATAAACTATCTGATGCAGACTTAGCCGACATTGGTCTATGTCGTGGAGACATCTGGAATGTCGCTCATCATAAACATGACGATACAAGGAGACGTTTCTAATGACTACATCAGTAATGAAATTTGCATTTGCACCAGTTGGTGGACTTTTTAGTGGATTTAATAGTTTCTTCCTATCAGTAGGAAAAGCTAGAGCAGCATCTGAACTTGCCAGAATGGGTTACCATGAAGAAGCAAGATATTTAATGCTTACAGAAACTAAAGACCTTTAAGTGCATAAAATAATAATTATTATGAGGGGCAATTAATTTGCCCCTTTTAGCATTTAATGGTTTACAATAAGCCAAAAACAATATATAATGGTAATTAATTAACTTGAAGGGTTTAGTATGTCATTTTATTCGTCCGTAAATCGCTACGGTAATTCCATCTTGTACAGAGGGTACAATGATAATGGAGCAGCAATAACAAAAAGAGTTAAGTTTGAGCCTACTTTATATGTGACATCACGTGAAGATAATCCTTCACATAAAGGACTTGATGGTTGGCCTCTGGCTCCAATGAAGTTTGATAAGATGTCTGAAGCTAAAGATTTTATTGAGAAGTACAAAGATTTAGATAGTTTTAAAATATATGGTAACACAAACTATATTCAACAATTTATTACAGAACGCTTTCCTGAAGATATTAAGTTTCGACCATCACAAGTAAATGTGGTTAACTTTGATATTGAGGTTGCCTCATCAGAAGGTTTCCCTAGACCGGAAGAAGCATTATATCCAGTTATATCAATTGCACTCAAGTCAACTAAGTCCCGTATTTACAAAGTGTGGGGTTTAGGCGAGTACGATCATGAGAAAACTGAACTTAATATGGGTGATGATATTATCCAATATATCAGATGTGATAGCGAAGAAGAATTATTAACAAAGTTTATTAAGTATTGGACAGATAATCCACCAGATATTATTACTGGTTGGAATATAAGGTTCTTTGATGTTCCATACTTAATCAATCGTATTGCTAGAATTGGTTCAGCTGAAGCTGTCAAGAGAATGTCTCCTTGGAACTTAGTCAACGAACGTAATACTAAGATTATGGGTAGAGAACAACAAGGCTATGAACTAGTTGGTATTCAGCAAGCAGATTACATTGAGCTATTTAAGAAGTTTGGTTATAGTTATGGTACTCAAGAATCCTATGCCTTAGATCATGTTGCTCATACTGTTCTCGGCGAACGTAAGCTATCATATGAAGAACACGGTAGTTTACATGAGTTATATAAAAATGATCATCAGAAGTTTATTGACTATAACATTAGAGATGTTCAAGTTGTACAACGTATAGATGAAAAGATGGGTCTAATTGATTTAGTTATGACTATGGCTTATCGTGGCGGTGTTAACATATCAGATACTTTTGGTACTACTGCCATATGGGATTCAATTATTTACCGTGAGTTAAATTTAAAGAATATTGTTATTCCACCTTATATTGAAAAGCCAAAGCAAGCATACCCTGGTGGTTATGTTAAAGATCCTATGGTTGGTTCTCACGAATGGGTTGTATCATTTGATTTAAACTCTCTGTATCCTAATCTTATTGTCCAATACAATATGTCTCCTGAAACTCTTATGCCAGGATTACTAGATCATGGAGTAGATCGTTATCTTGATGGACCAGCACCAGAAAGTAAGTATTCTGTTGCGGCTAATGGTTCTCAATATTCTAAAGAAAAGCAAGGTGTATTACCTAAGATCATTGTTGATTACTATGCAGAGCGTAAAGCAGTTAAGAAAGAAATGCTTATAACTAAGCAAAGGTATGAGAAATCACCTACGGTTGAAGATGAGAGAAAGATCAATCAACTTGAGAATCAACAGATGTCTATTAAGATCCTTCTCAACTCTTTGTATGGTGCTTTAGGTAACAGATACTTTAGGTACTATGATCTAAGAATGGCAGAGGGTATTACATTATCTGGTCAGTTGTCTATTCTATGGGCAGAGAAGGCAATCAATGCCGAAATGAATAAGATACTTAAAACTAATGATAAAGATTATGTGATTGCAATTGATACAGACTCGCTTTACATATCATTCTCAGACTTGGTTAATAAACTTAATCCAGCAGATCCAGTTAAAGCATTAGATAAAATTTGTGAAGAACATTTCACCAAAACTCTTGCTGTATCATATGATCAGTTGTACAAAAAGATGAATGCCTTTGACTCACGTATGATTATGGAAAGAGAAGTTATTGCTGATCGTGGTATCTGGACTGCAAAGAAAAGATATATTCTAAATGTTCATAACAGTGAGGGTGTTCAGTATGATGTACCTAAACTAAAGATTATGGGTATTGAGGCTATCAAGTCATCCACACCAGCGGTTGTTCGTACTAAGTTTAAAGAAATATTCGGAGTTATTATCAACGGTACTGAATCAGATACTCAAAGATATATTTCTGACTTCCGTAAAGAATTTAATTCACTTGGACCAGAAGCCGTATCCTTTCCACGTGGTGTAAGTAATGTTACTGATTGGGTTGATAAAAGAACAGTCTACAGAAAAGGCTGTCCAATCCATGTTCGTGGTGCTATTATGTACAATAATACTATCCGTGGACTTGCGCTAGATAAGAGGTATGGAGTTATTCAGAATGGAGAAAAGATTAAATTCTGTTATATGCGCCTACCTAACCCTATCAAAGAAAATGTAATTGGTTTCCCTAGCTATCTACCTCAAGAAATGGGTCTGCATAAATACATCGACTACGATAAACAATTCGATAAAACTTTCTTAGACCCACTAAAGCCTATATTAGATGCTATCGGTTGGTCAGTAGAAGACACAATGACACTAGAAGACTTTTTTGGATAATAAAATTAATAAGGATTGATTAATGAAACTAATAGTTGAAAACATTGCCCAATGGCATAGAGACCGTAATCTAATTGACGGCAGTACAGATAAAGATCAATATATGAAATTGATACAGGAAGCTGGAGAACTATCTGATAATATATGTAAGGGCAAAGATATTCGTGATGATATTGGTGATATGATGGTTGTTCTTATTAATATTGCTACTCGTAATAAGTTATCTATTGAAGAATGTCTACAGATAGCATATGATGATATTAAAGACCGTAAGGGTAAAATGATTGATGGTGTTTTTATTAAAGAAAGTGATTTACAATAGCATTAAAATGTGCTATAATAGTATTATATTAAGGAGAGATTATGACAGACTACAGCCAACCAAAATATCCTATCTATGTTATATCTAAAGGTAGAGCAGAATCACGCCTTACCTCTAAAACATTAGATGAGATAAATGTTCCATATAAAGTTGTTATTGAAGATTCAGAACATGATGCCTATGCGGCTAATATATCTGAAGATAAACTTCTGGTAATGCCAACTGACTTCAGAACAAATCCTAAGTTTAACTTTCCAGACGAGTCTGGTCGGATGGGTGGCTCTATTCCAGCTCGTAACTTTGTTTGGGAACACTCTATTGAATCTGGAGCAAAGCGTCACTGGATTATGGATGATAACATTAGACACTTCTATCGTCTGCTCCGTAATAAGAAAACCATTGTAACATCTGGTAATATTATTAGAGCATGTGAAGAGTTTACGGATCGATTCAAGAATGTTGCAATGTCTGGTATGAACTATCAATACTTTGTTCCAGCATCTCAAAAGAAAAAGAATCCTTATGTTTTAAATACACGTGTCTATAGTTGTATTTTATTGCGTAATGATATTGATTTACGTTGGCGTGGTAGATATAATGAAGATACTGATCTTAGCCTCCGCATACTTAAAGATAATCATTGTACTATTCTATTCAATACATTCTTATGTGGTAAGATGACTACATTAGTTATGGGTGGCGGTAATACAGATAATGTTTATATTGATGGAGATAATCGCCGTACATTTGCTGAAGCACTTAAAGAGCAACATCCAGATGTTACTGAGGTGGTTCAAAGATATAATCGGTGGCATCACCATGTAGATTACAGCGGCTTTGCTAAGAATAAGTTAATCTTCCGTGATGACTATGTAAAGAAAACTGGTATTAACGAAATGGGTATGGTTCGTAAGGCACTTACAAAAGAACAACATGCCTTACATAAAACAACCTTTGGAAATATGGAGAATAAATATTATGAGTAAGAACAATAAAGGATCTAATTTATTTGTATTAGATGGTCAAGAAGACGAGTGGGATTCAGTTCACTGGGAAGATATGCCAGAATTCGAACAAGAAGACCTAGACATCTATGGTTCTATTAATATTGCTTTCCGTACTGAAGAAGACTTTCGTAAGTTTGCAAATCTAATTGAGCAACCAAGTATTTCTAGGAAGTCTCGTGGTGTATATTATCCAGTACGTGGTGAGAATGAAGCAACACTCCTTAGATGGATGGATGAAGATCAGGTATAATGTACCAGTTAACCATATTCAAAAGTCAGTATGATAATAAGACGCACCGTAAACTCAAGTTAAATACTTGGTCTGAGTTTACTGCGCTTCTTTATAATCTAAGTAAACAACCTAAGAAAGGTAAGAAAGATGCGGAACTTATTTCGCCGGCTGTATATAAGGCTGGTACTACTAGAGCCAACAAAAATGTTTTATCTTGGGCAAGTTGGGCTGCTATTGATGTTGATGATCATGTCTTCGAGGGGAACCTAGAAAATGCTCTGGCTAAAACTTTTGGTTCTTATGATTATGTTGTGTATAGCACTGCTTCAAGTACGGACTTACATCCTAAGTTTAGAATTGTATTCAATCTTGAAACAGAGGTTGAAGAACCTAGAATACGTCACTTCTGGTATGCTCTCAATTCCGAGCTTAACTCGATTGGAGATGCACAGACTAAAGACGTGTCTCGTATGTATTATATACCAGCTGACTACACTGACGCTAACAATTTCTTTTTCATTAATAATGGTACTCCTATTGATGTTGATGCATTAACGGCAAAATGGCCTTATAACAGAGAAAGAGATTCAAAGAATTTTTTAGATAGATTGCCGCAAGAACTTAAAGATCAGGTTTTGTCTTATCGCAAAGAAAAACTATCTAATACTAATTACACTTGGACAAGCTACCATGATTGTCCTTTCTGGCCTAAGAATTTGGCAACCGAATATCTTACTATATCATCCACAGGTTGGTATTCTAAGATGTATGCCATAATGGTAAAAATTGCAGGTAATGCAACTTACCGTGGTTATCCTATCACTGCTCAAGAGATTGCAGAACTATGTAAGCAATTTGATCTTGAAACAGGTAACTGGTATGATAATCGACCACTTGAGACTGAAGCAGACCGTGCTTTAGAATATATCTATAAAAATGGAGTTATGTAATGAAAGCTGAAAGAATTAAAAAATCTGAATCTGCAAGAACACGCAGACGAGAACTAAAGCGTATTATTGAAGATAGAACAACAAGATTATATTCTAAACTGCGTAAATTAAGAAAATCTAAATAATTAAAACAAATGGAGTAAATTATGATTACAGTATTACTAACACTTATAACTTCAATATTAAATTTATTTATAATATTTTCAATGTCATTGATAGCATGGATTTTATTAACAAATTCAAAATCTAACATTGCAAAAGGAATATTATTAGGAGCCATAGGTACATCATTAGGGATTTGGGTAGTTCAGGCTACTCTTATGATAACAATACCCGCCTATTAAGTGTAACATATTTGTTACAATATAGTAATAAATATAAAAAAAGTTAAAAAAAGTAAAGAAAACACTTTACATCTATGTTTATATGTGGTATATTAGTTATAGAAACAATAACTAAGGAATTATATTATGACAAATACTACTACAATCAAAACAAATGTTTTTAACTCAATGATGGAATTTACTGCTACTAAGTTTGATGGCTTTTATAAAGCTACTAACTCATCTATCCCTTGTTACTTAGAGCAAGTTTCAACTATTGGTTGGGTTGCTTCTTATGAAGATCCTAAGTGGAAGCAAACAGGTCTATCATATGAAGATGCTGTTGCAGAATTTGGTTTTAAGAATGTTAAGGCTAAGCCTAATGGTTGTGTTAACGGAGATTGGTTAATCGAAGTTAAAGATGGCTTTACATCTGATGAAATGGAATTCGATACTCCTAAGCAAGCAATTGCTTGGTTAGAAACTAAAGTTCCTTT
>OCVQ010000692.1_pt1 | contig 29535 bp, 37 predicted proteins | sample 1539061 | NCBI WGS metagenome assembly OCVQ01 (sample SAMEA3355526, study PRJEB22509) | marine metagenome | biome: marine; feature: river plume; material: water | place: USA | collected 2010-08-08 | depth 0.5 m | reverse complement strand
GAACTACCTAAACTACCACTATTGGTTCCATCTACATCAAATGTGTAACGAATAATTGGATATATGACATTAGTTAAAATCGGTTCACGATTAGATTGAAGTTGAGGTTCAGATTCTGCTAAGCGAAACCCAGGTGTCCAGTTGCTAGGAAGAGCCCCATCAGCAACCGCATCTTGCCATGTCAAATAATTGACCTGACAACCGCTACTATGATTTAATGTCATTGGGAAAGGAGATTTATTATCGGGGGTAGGAAGACAATTGTTTTTAGAAACGCCTCCATAATTAATATACTCACCTTGACTTAAGTAGTCTGATTGAATATTACTGTTACAACCACCCACTTCTCGTGATAAGTTAGATATGTATGTCGCCTGATCCTTTGTAATATTATAGCTGTTATCATCTTCTTTTACCCAGTAATTCGGGTAAGTTCCCTTTGTCCATTTATACTTGGTATCAATCATGCCCGAAGTATTCAATGAAGATTTTTTAATAATAGCAGGATCATTTGTACAACAGCTTCCAGAATTCACAACCTGGTTGTAATAGTTGCCATTATTTCCTCCATGACCCATTGGAAGAGATCCTTTAAATGGTGTGCGAGTTGTATTGGAAATGAGTCTAAATTGCCCGACCGATCCAATGTTTCTATACCCTCCATTCAATGAAAACCCATCATGCCCTTGTCCAGAGATGGGAGCAATTCTTGGATTATGTCGTGTTTTTTTTTTTAAAGTGGCAATGGACATATAAAGTAACGCTAGAAATTAAAAAAGCACGAATTCTCTTTTGTAAGGGTCATCGTTAAGACAATATTTTAATGTAAAGTACAGTTTCGTATCTTTATAATAATTTAAAATATCTGTAAATGAATAAGAAGAGAACCTAGGTATAGATTGTTTAAAGCAATATAGTATAATTTGAGCTAAACTATAATATGAGGAGGACTTGTGACAATAGAATGGAATGGTTTCATTATTAATAAACTCTGGTGGTAATATTGGGTCATTACGATTATAAAAATCAGTTATAAAAAGTCGACTATTTTTAACTTCATATAATTTATTATAGTTGGAAAAAAGAAAGGTTAACCCGGTACTATGGGGTTCACTACTTCTATCGCCAACCACATGTGTGCGTTTATTCTCGATAACCATAATATCATGTAACTCGATATAAGAAATGGCATAACCATTATTCTCTAAATGTTGAATTTGCGTATACATAGTTCCAAGCAACTTGGCGGCCATAAGAATAGAAAATCTGTTGGATTGGATAAAATCAGAAAGAGAAGACACCTTATCGGCATAAAAAGAATGTGAACCGAATAATAAGAGAGGATGATTGTTTGGAAACAACAATTGAAGAAGACTATGTTCATTAGAAGTGATCTTAACGATATTATGACTCGCTTGGTATTCCAATTCTAAAGAGCCGATAATCATGGATTGGTACATAATTATAAAAAATATGTTTAATTCATTTTTAACGACAATGGATGAGGAGTTGAATATGTTATGTATATTTAATCATCATCATCGATCCGCCGAGATTCGATTTAATGAACATTTCCAAAACCACGGATTATCATACACGACTTTGATTAACTTACCGTCATTAAGCATGGTTTTAATATGATTGCTTTTATCCGTAGTATTCCAACATTTAAAGTGAATAAATACCTTTTTAAATTTTTGATCAGCATTATTGTTTATGATATCCACCTTTTTAATCGTTCCTAGCTTGAGTTTATTTTGGAAAACATCGATAATATCTGTTGCGCGAATATTTGAAAACACGCGTGGGATACAGATAGATGGATTTGCGTTGGCACATATTACAGAACCAGTTATAGGTTCCTTTATTTTTTCTGTACGAATTGACATGAGTATTATAATATTTATAATTGTTTAATAGAGATTATAACCGTCAACTTTTTATAATAAACATCGGTTATTATAAAATGCGGTTTCCTGTAATATATATATAAATGTTTGAGATTTTTAGGAGTAGTATACATGGCACGTTTTAGCTGTTAGGAAACTTATATCGGTTGAGTATTTGTGATATATAATAGACGGACAAGTAGGGACGGTAGACACCGATACCCTATTTATGATAACTAAATTATGTTTAAATTACTTTTTCGATTAATATTAAATTAATGTACAACCCCATAGTTATTTAGTTGGAGAGGAAATCAAATACTAAACATATTATTGCTGAAATGGTATAAGCAGATGAGTATATATGAATATAACCCATATAACCCGAAGTATAGTAGTATAATCATGAGTCGTTTTGATAAATTAAAAGGAAACACATTTACATCATCGTCATCAGCATCGTTTACCAATTTAAATAGAAGGACCGGTCAACCTCAACGGTCCTCTACCAAGAAATATTATGGTCGTGAAAAGCCAATACAAACAAATGCTGATTCACTAGATTTATTTGGAAACGAGTTATTTCCTGAATTGGTAAAAAAAGTGGCAAACAATATTAATGAGACCCCGGTAAAAGCAAGCGATTGGATTGATGCTTTACAAACAAAAGAATTGACTGTTGCGGAAGATAATACGAATTACAAAATAAATGTAAACAATCCGAAATATTGGAAAGGGGCAGAGTGGATTGGTCCAATGCTAATGAGGGGGTCAAAGAATATATCATCGCCTTGGAATAAATATATGATGCCATGTGATTTGCGCCCAGCCCGAGTACATGAAATATGCCTAGTAAATAACATTGAATATAGTAGAGATGGTACAAAATGGTATTCATCATGGGAAGAAACATTTACATCGGAACAACTTGAAAACCTAGCTTATCAAAATGAACTGGCTGAGATGGATGCAGTCGACCAAATATGTAGTGATAATTACAATCGAGTAGTGAGTGAGTCAACCAGATATTACAATGAAACCGGCGAGCTGGACGACTATGCGAAGGCAGAAATAGACAGATATAAGTATAATGAGTATGCGAGTCAATTTGAAGTAGATATTGAAGACACTACGGATGTAGAAACTGATATAATGGTAGCAGAAGACGAAGAATATTTAGAAGATGATTATTAGTTAAAAGTAAGATGGAATAATATTTAAAATAATTAATGGATGATGAAGAAACATTAGATACAAGTTGGATAGATCGTTTTGAAGAAGAAGAAACCTATTATTCAATGTTTTACCCAGAAGAAATAAAGGAATTGCGGGTAAGTATTTTGTACATAAATACAAACAAAGAGATTGAACGAATATGTGAAAAACTGATCACTTTGAAAAATAAAAATGAGATTCAAAAAGAAGAACTCTTGACGTTAATAAAACAAAATGAAATAATGGATAAAACGAAATATAAACTGATAAGTTTATTGGTTTATAATTTAACCTTAAATCACGACGAATTGAAAAACTTTTTGCGAAGCGACAAAGAGTATTCCTTTATGACCAGCCTGAAGCATATAGATACTTATAAAATGGACGCTACTATAAATTGTTTACATGAAATAAACAATCTGTTCATTATATTTAACGAAGAAGAGGCCAGAACTACTGCTCACACGAAACGAATAAACTTTAATCTAGTACACGGTAAAACGAGAAAAAAGAAACAGAAAGGATAGAATAGAAGGAAAACATATAAAGACAATACTTGTGTAAATGTCATACAGAATGACATATTTAGTATCAGCATTAGAAACCCGAACTGATATTCAATATGGTGAAAACAATCATATTGAATATAAATGGTCTCTTGTCCAGCAAGAGCGAATTTTACAATTATCGTATCAACTAGTACGAACATCAGATAGACAAAAAATGTTGTTATTAGGTCGAATGTTTAAAAGTTGTTTTGAAGACGGGAGTAAAGAGGATCAAAAGTTATTGTTGAAGTTATTAGCACATACGCGTGATACAGAAACTGGCAAAGGAGAATATGCTTTAAGTTTTATTCTCTTAAAGGAGCTCATGACTATAAACAAATCCTTATTTGTAGAAATAATGAAACGATTTGTTGGGTATGAAAATGACTGTATGATTACGCCACCATATGGATCTTGGAAAGATATAAAATATTATTGTAATGAAATTGAATCATGTCCAACAGAATTAGCTGAAATGGTAAATGGTCAATTAAATATAGACATTGAGCACATGAAGGAAAATGCGGTGTGTAGTTTAGTTGCGAAATGGATTCCGCGTGAGACGAACCGAAAATTTGGTTGGATAAATGTAATACTAGCAAAGCATTATTTTCAAGCTACATATGGTAAGAAAGGATGGTCATTGTCTGCGACAAGGAAGGCTCAAACTCATTATAGACAAATTGTTAGTAGTTTGAACAAATACATTGATACCGTCCAAATTAAACAATGTGGTCATGAATGGAGCAAGATAGATTTTGAGAAAGTGACTAGCATTACTATGATGAAGCAAAAGCGCGCATTTTTAAATAAGAACAATCGCAATCATAATAATAATCCGAATTATTATACGCATCGGATTGGCGACAGAATCCAATGTAGACAAAACATGTTGACTTATATAGAAGAAGTAAAAAATGGGTCAAAAGAGATGAAAGGAAAACACACATGTATGGTTGATTTTGTAAAAGCGGCATTGAGTGTTTGTATAGATGACGATGAAAATACATACGATGAAAATGACTTTGAAGCTGAAACATTTATTATCAACGAAGCGTGGAATAATAGTAGCAAACTGATAAATAAATTAGATAATGTGATTGCTATGGTAGATACATCTGGATCGATGGAATCAGATAACTGTCAGCCATTATATTCAGCAATGGGACTTGGAATTCGTGTCGCCGAAAAGTCTACTCTTGGAAAAAGAATTTTGACATTTGACAATAGACCGTCATGGGTAAATCTAGATGATTGTCCAGATTTTGTAAGTTCTGTCCGGAAATTAAATGCTGTTAGGAGTGGGCTGAATACAAATTTTTATAGCACAATGGAATTAATATTAGATACACTTGTCGAAAATAATATTCCAGCAGAAGAAGTCGAGAGTTTGGTATTGGCTGTATTCTCAACTATGCAGTTTGACGCGGCAGAATCTTCAGAAACACTTTTGAATGGGACAGTCAGACAAATATTAGAGCAAAAGTTTCACGATGCCGGTGTAAAAATATGTGGAAGAGGATATAAATTACCTCATATTCTGTATTGGAATGTAAGAAGTACATCTGGGTTTCCTGAATTATCTTACCAAGACAATGTCACCATGTTATCCGGCTATAGCCCAATGTTATTAAATGCGTTTGTAAATAATGGTGCCAATGGATTAAAAAACATAACCCCTTGGACGATGTTGACGAATATGTTAGACAAAAAAAGATATAATCATTTGGAATATTTAATTGAATAACGATAAATGTCTACTAATATTATTAATGATATTGATGTTAATATCAATATCATATAAGTCTCGTCGTCGAAAGAAAAATAACAATCATAATACAATTATGATTGTTATTTAATTTTTATGTATGTATAATATCAGTTTTTATTTATTTAGATGTCATCAACATCAACAATATCTCCATCATCCATTTCGATGGTATCAATCTTCTTTGTAACCTCGCATGAAGCAATAGATTCCACCAACTCTTTGTATTTGCTGGTGTCAGTGTTATCAAATATAACTTCACCGTCCTCCGGTTTGGTATCGTGTTCACTTTTCAACTTATCAAATATAGAATTTCCTGACCGCTTAAGCTTTTGTTTTTCGGATTCGTTATATACTTCAAGCAGGTCGTGTTTTGGCTTAGTAGAAGACGATTCAAATTCTCGTACACCAATTAAAACCCACGATCCCAGTGTAACCAGATTATCACTCTTACCTCTGCCTCGAAATTTACTTCTCATGATAACAAGCCGTTCTTTGCCTTCAACATCATTTACATAAAACATGCCATTACCAAGCATTTTTGTGACAACTGCGTAAAGTTCACCATCTTCCTCTGCTACCCGAACCTTTTTATCGACCGGCGCAGACATAAACTTACGCCCAATTTTCTTCGACTTGTTACCACCTTTATCGTTCTTGACCATGTTTGCCTACTATAATATAATGATATAAACTCGAAGAGGTCACGGTCATTCAATTTTTTATTAATATCGCAATTAATATCGCAATTATTATATTATTAATAAGTGAATTTAAAATCATCTTTAAATTCATAAATAGATGGTTGCGTGAATATATTGTTGTACCAGCCTTTCCAATTATTATTTTGACAAAGTAACAGCCCTTTGTTTTGCGTTTCAATGTTTTGTTCATCAGGTTCATATCCGAACTGCGAGTAGAATAATTCAATATCGTCGTCGTTATTAAAAGTAATCGCTTGCTTATCTTGATTCAATGTAATGTCATATTTATTGAATCGTTCATTCCACAAAGGACAATCATACGCATAAAACTCCCACTGATACCAAATCACTTGTTTGATGTCTGGAAAACTATCTCTCATAAGATTGAACCCAGAACAGTTGTAGTGAATAGCATATTTGCGTTTAAATTCTAGGGTTTTGTAAATTTGTGGAATGTTGTGTATGTTTAGTGGAATTGGTTGATCAGAACTTTGTATAATTTCATCATACTCAGAATCGGAACATCCGATATAAATTTTCTGTTTTATATTTTCATAGTCATGTGTAGGGTTGAATATGAACATACAAATGACAGCACATATCTTATGAAGCGGGTTAGCGTATTTGTTTTCATAAAATCGTTCTTTGATGTAACAAATTTGGGATTCAGATGCTTTAAAATATGTTTGGATGGATAAAAACAAGTCGTCCTCGATCGTTTCGGGTAAACATGTGATTGCTAGATGATACATTTTCTTATCAATAAAACGGAATAATGTCTGATATTTGCTCGGAAAACCAGCAAGCCATAGTGGTTTTTTTCCTTTGAAAACATGATTAACTTCTTTAACATTTATACAGTACTGTCTGGTTATAAATACTTGAGAACAGTGGACCATTCGAAATAAATTTTTCACAACAGTAATTAAACTTTTAAAATCATTTATCATGTATTTTTTAGAGAGAAACAATTCAAACGATGGATTAAGTACGAAGTAAAAGTCGTAAAACACGAACCATATTAGTTCCCACGTTTGTTTATGAAAGCCAGAATGATATAATTCTGAAATCCAAAAATAACATTCGTCAAGCGATTGATGGTTTAAGAGACTTGAAATGAATGATATACCGACCTCATCAAATATATACAGATGTTGCGTTAAAACGAGTTTAGACATATTTACTTAGTGGATAGATATTGTTGGTAATATATGAATAAGAATATTCAATTTTTTTATTTTATAAAGTAAATATATAGCATGGCAAATGAATGGAGAGAGCACGTTAAGAAAACAATGGCTAGCATGAAAGCTAGCGGTAAGAAGGTTATGTTAAAGGATGTCTTAAAGGCTGCTGCTAAAACATACAAGAAGGGATCCAAGTCACTCGCAGGTGGCAAAACACAAAAGAGAAAGAGCTCTAAGCGAAAGGCACACAAGGCCAAGTCCGGTAAAAGAAAGCATTAAGTTGGCGGATAGTAGTATCTAGTAAGCGATTAACTTATTTACAATATATTATAAATAAGTTAACCAAATAATACAGAATGAATAGACACGATTACATTTGGATCTCTCTCGATGGGTGTAGAGTGTATATAATGTGTGAATAATCCATGTAGACATTGTTGTTTTAATTGGGTTGAATAGTGTGTGAGAAAATAATAACATAATGAGTAAACCGTCCACGTGTGTTTACTTTGAAACTGTTGTTCAATAATCTTATGTATATCAAAGCCATGAAACCCCGATAAAAGAGTATCAATGTTATGTTTATTTGTAATCTCTCGACGACTTGTAAATATTTCGCTAATATTGTCAGCAATTGCTGGGGTAAGTATTGTTATATTGTGATGTGATAGGTAGGTAATTAGATATACCTCGATGGGAGAATATATGTTGTCAAGTAAGAATGAAGAAAAGTACATTCGTATGTTATTGTAATTAATTACCGAAAAATTAAAAGAATGCGAAAAATTATGTAATATTGGAAGCCCTCCGTCAACAACATTCCCACCAACACCATTAATCGTCTCTACGGGTGATACGAACGGATTGTCCGTAATTGTAAAACTTATATTCATACCGAGCAGAATAGAAGAAGAATAAAAAACATGGTACATGCATTTGGAAAAGTGATTATCAATAAAGATTGTAGGTACAACTTGATCGGGTTGGAAGCAAATAATTTTATATTTAATATCTTGTAGCATGTCCGAAGTTTGACGGTGTCGGTTATTCTTCTTTATAGGAGAAATCAATTCATTATAATTTTCATCTAAATTTTTTACATGTTCGATTGTAGAGAAATATAAAAAAAACAACGGATACGTTCTTATTTTATTGGATATTGAAATATAATTATTGAGAGAAAAAGAATTCTCTAAAAACAATTTCATGCGTTATTATTATTGCCCGCGAATTAAATATGACCAATAATCCGTAATGTCTGAATACATCTGGATTATAGATCAGTATCAATTCTATGATCAATAATATCAATTCTACGATCATAGTCATTTCTACACATACACATACGTTCTTGCGTATAGAGGAAATAACGATTTTTATAAGTTTTTTTTAGTTTTGAAGTAATATCATCTGTATGTAGGTTTAATTCAATTAGTCGTTTAGTTTCTTCTTTAATATTGTGCGTATTATTTAGACAAAACATTTCATATGAAATAGATGGTTTACAGATCAAAGAAGAGTCGGCGTTTTGTAGAATATGATTATCCATAAGGTCAATAATTTCAGTATCAATTGAAATATATTTGCGTCGTTGTTTAGGCTCATTATGCGTCTTTGTGCGAAAATAATACCGTCCACTTTTAAACATCTTATCCAAAATATTTCCTTGATAACCATTTGCCTTGAGCACTCGCGTTTCGTTTTCTATAAGAGAATCGTTCGATACAATCCATTGTGCCCAAGAGTCCTTGTATGTTTGACGGTCATCATATTGATGAATCTTAGCAAACGAAAGAAGATGCGTATTAAATTCTGTGGAAAATTTAAATCGAAAGATAGTATTGTTGTTTTCAATATTCATGATGAATGAATTGGTATAAGTAAGTATATAAAATAATTCATCCTTTAACAAATTTCAATTTTTTTGCTAATCATAATTAAATGATACTCTTTTTATTGAAAAGTATGCCTTATTATAATTCAATTAAACAAGAATACACGAATATATTAACGATAAATAAGGATGCTACTGGAGGGCCACTAAGTTCTATTACAAAGAGAATCCGCTTAAATAAATTATCACCATTTGAATCAAATACAAATTTATGTAGAAGACCTGATTGTGTAATAGCTATTACGAAATTATGTGGGTCGTCCGCATGCTGTAACGAGTTAATGTGTGTAGACGAGTTGCCTGAATTATTCGAGTTTTTATTGAATAACGGTTACACAATAGACAATAGTGTTACAAAAGTATTACAAAAAACAACAGTTAGGATGGACGGTGAATTAATATGTACGATTAAATACTAAAAAAATTGAATTCATTTAAACGAATATGATTAAATGAATTAAAACAATGGAACCCCTGGATGAAATTCAACCGGAAACACTAGTTAATAAACTAGTAGATGATTATCTGAAGACGTTAAACGATCAAGAGCGAAAAACAATGGAAATCGCAAAATCACATTTAGGCACATCGTTCAGTATAAAAAAGAGTGTAGGATTTTTAAAGTGGAAATCTGCCCAACGGTAAAATCAATAGTAAAGAAATAAACGAAATACATAAATAAATGGTAATCAGTCTGCCCAGGATCCACTCTATCCCTTTTTTTTAGATTGGCGCTTGTGAGCAGAGTTGTTTTTTTTAGATTTACGATGTAGTTGAACGGATCTATTCTTGGAAGTAATTTTTTGTTTGGGTAAAGTAGTATTAAATAGTTTTAATGTTTTCCGAAGTCTTCTTTCGCATTTTGTAATACTCCCGCGGGTATATTTTGTCATAGATTCCCCTCCCGACTGAATAGTAGACGGAACCGAAGACGGTTTGTTTAAATTATTTTCAAGCCGATTGGTTACATTATTCACCGTAGATTTGACTCGGTTAACGCCCTGCTTAACGGTGTTTTCAGAATTAACCATAGTCTGTATGCCTTGAACACCAACCTGCGCAGACCGCGTAACAAATATTTTATATGTTGCCAGCAAGGCATTAAACCCTTTGCCTATAGCAATCGTTAAATCGAGTATTCCGCCTACAAATGGTATCTCTGCTAAAAATGCTTGGGCGATAGATAGGCCCGTAGAAGTAGCTCCTCTGACAGATTTAGAGGCAATCTCTTTCAGCATGTTTATTACTTGATCTGTAATTTTATTAACCTCTGGTTGTAACTCTTCCAATAGATCAACTAACGATACAGCTACAGATTCCGCTATCTCTCTAACAGCCTCTTTGGTAGCAGGGTTATCAGACAATTCTTTCAGTATAGTCGCAAATAAAAGTAATTTTTTATTCAAGTCGGGACTTAACTCGTTCCAAGGCGTACTGGCTATATTTCCCTCGCCAGACGCATCTAGTGCCAAGTCTATCATACGATTTATAAACTCCTCGCTCCACATAAATCCAGTTTTAAGAGCCGTCAGACCAAGCCGACCTGTTTCGCTATATACATCAAATAGTAGGTCATTAACGTTGATATCAGAAAAAGAATCTTTTGCTAAGTCGGCTGTAGTAGAAATATCCGTTTTCACCTTGCGCATTAATGTACCGACTTTATCAGCTCTTTTTACAAGTTCGTCTCTAGCTACCGATTGAGGATTGTTTATATCTGTTGTGTTGGCATTCATCTCATCTGCGCCGCCTGATTGAGTATTTGTTTTCACGGCATCTTCTTTCACTTGTTTGGCAGCCTCACCAAACCCGTATAGGATGTCGCCAAGAATCGAAACGATTGTTCCGAGTATAACTTTCGCATTCAATTCGTGAGTCTCTTCGTTTTGCGACAAGATGACACCAGTTTCTTGTTGTTTTTTTAGATCTTCGAGTTGACTGTTCAATCTGGCCATATATTCTTGTCCATCGCTATTTTTTTTATTAATTACACGTTGTAAAAAATTTTTTATTTTTTCATCTGGATTATCAACATTTAAAAACCCATCCATATATATTCTACGAGTAATATTTTTTGGTATATCAATTACTAAATATTATTTCATAGCATCATTATTCTGTATTCCAATAGCCATCATTTTTTTATAGGCATCATAATCCATCGTTTCCTTCTGGTCGCATATTTTATATTCATGTGATTTGATAATTTTAAAATCACTTATTTTACCAACATGTGAATATCGATTGGCATTTTGTCGCAGAATAAACTTTTTGTTCGTCGTATTACTTCCACCAGAACCTTTACGATTATAGCTTTTAAAAGACGCATATATGTCGTTAATATTAGTACTATGTTGCGTAGTTTTACTAGGATCGATGTGTACTACATGCTTCGTCTGGTTATCTTGTAAAGTTTCTTTTGCTAGTTCAAGTTCCCGTTTCATATCCACAAAAATGCTTTTACATTTATTGGTAATGACATATTTTCTTGCTACAGTTTCTAAAAATAAGTATGGCATATCCTTGGTATGACAGTAGTATATAAACGATCCCTTATCAAAATCATAATACATTAAAACACTTCCTTTTGGTGTAGATTCATACACAATGCTATTCTTTAGTCCTTTTACATATTCCTCACTTAGATCTTCACTTTCAAGTTGATCATACTTATTGTAATATTTATTCTCGTATGGCTCTTCCTCTCTTTTTTTAAATGTGTTATCCAGTAACAGCGGTGGTTTGGAAAAAGGTCTGTACATGTACCAATAAAAAAAACTGGTCCCAATTGCTAATCCAGATGTCAGAAATAAAATCTTCGTCAATTTAGCTGACTTATTATTAGTAAATATAGAAAGCATTCTATATTCAATATCAAGAGATACTTTTAAGCATTGTTCGCAATTAGTTTTTTTCTTAGATCAAATAAAGCCGAGACCTCTTTCTGAAGGTCAACCACCTTTATGCGCTGAAAATTTTTATTTTTATTTTCTGGATGAAGACAAACCAAATACAATTCATCCACAGTTTTTCCATATTTCTCTTCTAGAATCGCCTTGTATGTATTTAATTGTAAACAATAGTGCCAATAATTGGTGTCTGGTAAATGGTCGATACATTCTTTATTTCCCCATTTATCAAACGAATTCGCTTTGACAATTTCTTTACATCTTTTCCAGTCATATATGAGAAGCGAACCATCTGGTTTTTCAAATACCATATCAATAGATCCAGCTAATTTAAGTTCTTCATGGAATACGGTCCATTCAGTTCTATATGGTTTCAATTCTGGAAAAGCTGCCAAGAAATTTTTAAAGTATTCGTATTCGATCGAGTTATTTTCATTCGGACATTTGTTGTAATAGCATTCAATATCATAGTGCATCTTGGTTCCAGCACTAGATGCTTCATTACAATTGTTGGTCCACCCAGCCTTGATTTCATCTGGAGTTTGACCGTAATATTTACTTTGAGACCATTTTTTCGACGTCATCATTCCGTGAATGATTTTATCCGCATCAAACTGCTCAAAATGAGCATGATTAAAGGTTGTTACAGACATATAGCCATCGCTACTACCATCAATAGTGTAAACATGAGGACCCTCGTCAAATTGAATACGCACATCTCTTTCGTGCGGATGTAATTTCGCCAAATAAGTGAGTGTATTCATGGTTAAAATTTACTATTTACAGTTTTGGAAATAGTAAGTTCAATTTTTTGTTTGATTTTACACTAGACAACACTAATAATAGGATGTATTTTATGCTATTTTAATATAGCTATATTGCCAGGTTAGACCACTAATATTACTAGTGTATGGTGCTATTGCAATGATATCAACCGAAAGATAAAATGGTTCATTAAAAGTATCAGATGTTGCGTTAATTATTGTGGTATAATTGCCCGTATTAGAATAAGATGACGTGGCATACTCAACGGATGGCCAAGGGTTACCAAGTGATTGCCCACCACTGGCAGTTTTAATATACCATTGCCTTCCATTAACAATTAGAGTATTTGTAATAACTACTTCTTCTATAAATAGCAAATATACGCCTAGTTTTGGAAATATAACTGTATCAACTAGTGTATCAGCAGTAGTAACCGTAAGAGGAGTAAAACCATTGGTTGTATAACTATATCCGGTCGCATTAGTTGGGAAAGTAGGGAGTGTTGTATAGCTAGTGGTAATAGTTCCGCTAATATCTATATTCTCACATGTAATAGTCCCACTTACATCCAGAGTATCACATGTAATAGTCCCACTTACATCCAGAGTATCACATGTAATAGTCCCACTTACATCCAGAGTATCACATGTAATAGTCCCACTTACATCCAGAGTATCACATGTAATAGTCCCACTTACATCCAGAGTATCATATGTAATCGTCCCACTCACATCGAGGTTACCGTATATATTAAGATTACCATACAGGTTTGTGTCGCTGTTAGGGGTTCCAATTGTATCTGTAATATTTAGCCTGTTGTTTACAGCTATCGGAGTTCGGACTATATTATGATCAGCCGACCTATTAATTCCACCAATTTTCTTCCAATTATTAGATGTAGTTGACATTATATAGAGTATCTTGTTATTTTTTATTCGGCATATTATAACTATTGTCCTCTATAAAAACAAATAAATCCATTATTCTACTCATTATGAACTATATAATGCTGTAATTTCTAACGACAATGAGATATCGTTATTATTCATGTCTATAAGATTGCCATACTTGTCTAATATTTTGATTCGAAATTTATTTAGGTTAACTGGGCCTAAATAATCGCGTTGTTTAAATATTTTATCACTGGCAGTATTTACCATAACAGTTGTAAATGATTCGGTAATTGAAACACGACCTAAAATATTGTCACCTAGGTAATTATTACCATTGGTAGCAATAATAGAATTTGTTATAAAGTTTTTATTGAAATCATCGACGGATATAAAGAGATAATTCGTATGTCCATTGCCATAGGAGGCATTACTTTGTAATACAGCCTGGTATGTAATAGCAGTAGTACCGTCACCAATATAATCTATATATGTATCTGCTCGGAAAGTTTCATATTTGGTTTGTGTAAAGCCTAAAAACCCTCCGAGGGAATATCGTGTAAGTTTAGTTACTGTATTAGAATTGTTACACACATCGGGTGGAGAAGTTATACTTGTTGAATCAAATTCTACTATAAAATAAAAATCGGGCGAATAGTACGGTTGTGTGACATCATAAATATTGACAGTTCCGTCGCTCGTATCGCGCGCTCGAATAATTGTTTTCGATGTAATGTGATTAACTTGACATATTAAATATTGTAGTCCATTTCCAGCCGCTGTCATATAATTTGATAATACGATCGCAAAATCAGACGACATGTAGTTGCCGTCGGGTAGTGTAATGGTATGAACCGTATCCGGACTGCCAACAATATTACAAGTCGTGATAGTAAATGTATTTGATTTATTTTTTGCCGAAATTGAGTACCAGAGGATGGGAAGTTCCAAAGACACTAATTTGATTGAAACAACCTTATGCTCTGTAAACGGAAGAGTCCATATAAAATCGGAAGCGGTTGATGACGAATAATTTTCTCTGAATTCACTATCGATTGAAACGATCTTTGTAATAGTTTTCTTTTCCAATGGATTAATAACGCCAGCTGGATACTTGTATTCATGAACATTTAGTACAGGGATTATTTTATCTGTAGTAACATCGTGGTTGCCGCCTTGAAGTTGATTTTGACTTTGAATGATATTATAATTTGTAGGTTGTAATTGGACTGGTCGTCTAATATTAATATAGCTTAATAGTTTACCATTCGCTTCATGTAAGAAATTAATAAAGAACTCTATTTTGTCGTAATCAGCATGATCCGGTTGAACATGCCTATATTTATTTCTATATGTCGTGATTAATGTATCAATGTGACTTGTTATATCATGCGCTGTTGTATGTGTTATATCACCATTATATTTTATCAATTTAAATAATTCATCTTCTGTGTAATTATCTATATTTAAGTCGTATGAATTACTCATATCTATATATATATATTCTCATTATTAATAATATTATACAATGGAACGAAATTTTATTGTATTTTCATACATAAATGGTGAACAGTGTATTTAGAGCAGCTCAGGCACCATACATGCCATATAGAAATGTAAATCCGACACCTATTACACCGACTGAACCTATATATGATTTTAATTTAAAAACGAATTATCTTACACAATCGTTAAATCATATCGTGTATTATGATTATGACATACCGTCACCCATCCTTCAAAAGGACTACAATACTATCTTGCTAGAGCTAGCCAATTTGAAAAAAACGAATCCGGCCTTATATCCAACTATATTACAAAATGTAATTTCAACTTTTCAGACTTCTCAAGATATATATAGTGCTTACATACAAGAACAGGAGGCACAAGGAGTCATCTTACCTGAGGTAACGTACGATAATATGGATGCTTTAGAAAAATTTACATCGGCGCTTATGGGAGAAACTGTTCCTCCACCAGAACCGACTGCCGCAGATAATGCTGAACTAGAAATGGTATTGTATAAATTATATAAAAATGTAGGAGAAGAGCTGGAAGGGTTGTTAAATTTGTTTTCGGATGGTGATTTGGCAGAATTAAGAGGCGAATTAACATATGAAGCTTATAGTAAATTATCGGTGTTGTTATCTAACGAAGCTTATCCTGATTCATTTGGATATACGATGATCTATAACGCTTTAAACAGTGCGTTGGAAGGTTTATATAAATCTACATTGCTTGACATATCATATAAAGACCAAATTGCGGTACTGACATCGAAGCTTAAATTTTGCGAAAATAAAGAAGGTGGCTCGCTTTTAGCAGGTGCGGGCACAATGTCCGTTGTTGGTTTAATTCGCCCAGAGATTCAAGAGTATATTACTCAATATGGAATGCCTCCAGGTGCTGTGTTTGATACTCAAAAATTAGCTGAAATTGTTAAAAGATTGTACCCTGAAAGCAATGATTGTGACCCAAAACCAGATCCAATATGTGAGTGTGACCCAAAAACAGATCCTGATACCGTTTTAGAATAAGATGTGCGTAAATTTGTTTAGGCGATAATATTTTATTTTGTAAAAATAAAAGTAGAATGCTATATTATAATGCCAACCGCAGCAACTAACTCTTTAGTGTCTTACAACGCTCCAACCTCTAGTATCGTTACTTTTTACATCAGCGCTTTAGATATTTATGCGCAAAGTGACGTGGGTGTCTCTGGTATTTACCAAGGTGAGACGACCACACAAAATCAAGTTAGTTATCAAGCGATAACTGAAATGGTTGATATTCCATATACCGAGGCGGCAACATGGTTTAAATTCCAAACTATCGCAGATGATGACAATTTGAATACCATCGGTAACGGTATTATTGGTATGAAGGGCGTGGATTCCGCCTTTACATCCGTCGTGTCAGTTCCTTCCAAATCCAAGCTTTTGAAAACCGATTACTTGAATACTCTAGCAGAGTATGTATTTGGTAACCGTGAGGTTGCTGATTTCTTTACAAACCAGAAGGAGATTAAGGATGCTTGGGATGTAGCCAAGAACGATGCTGTTGCCAACTTAAATGACTCTCTTGCGGCTGAGGGAGGAGATGATTATAAACTAGCCAAGGACGCATCCATGGAATTGGTAAAGAATATGTTGGTGAACAATGCCAATAGATTTGCTCTTGAATACAATGCCGTCCTTGACGACGCACAAAAAGCCCCTAATTCGCCTGAGGAGAATTTGGATGTCGTGGGTGGTTCTGGCACTGGCGCCAAAGTTACCATTATTGCTGATGTGGATAATGGAATGAAACAAATTGTTATTGGAAACACCGTGACTACTGATGCTGAGACTGGTGTTCAGACAACAACCCACCACACTGGTTCCGGATATTTAGCCAATGATACGGTTACAATCACAGTTCAAAGTGGAGGTGTTTTCACCATACAGCTCAATTCGGTTCAAGCCGCTATTCTTAATGGTGAAACTGATACAGTCGGAGCTAATCCTCCTCTATTACCTGGTGACAAGATTCGTGTCAAGTACACCATAAATTCGCCAGGTGATCAACTGGATACAAACAATAGCGAGGTATCTTTCTCTCAGACATTCTATGTCGATTATTTGTTACAGGCAGTCTAAATAATACTCGGAAATAAATGAGTATTATATGATCAATAGTGTGAAATAAAATATCTATTAAATTCGTAATAGCTATTTTATAAAAATAAAGTGGTTTGGTCGTGAAATGGTAAATAGTATATATTGCCGAGTAGCATTCTCTTAGTATATAGTTTTTAAATAGTCTGGCGTGAGTGTTTTTTTGGAGTAGTTATTAGTTCTAGATTGTTTTTTAGAATTACTTCGACGGTTAGTTTTAGGCTTCGATCTAGACATAGGTTTCGATCTAGACATAGGTTTCGATCTAGACATAGGTTTCGTTCTAGACATAGGCTTCGTTCTAGTCATAGGCTTCGTTTTAGTTCTGGTTCTAGTTCTGGTTTTGTCATTATATTTGTGTAAGAATGGGGTACGATGCATTGTTTTAATTATATTTTCAATACGAATAGGCTTAATTTCTGGTTGCTGTGTTAAATCACTTTGTAACCGTTGGTCAATAGTTTGGTGATGTGCTGGTAATTCTAACAGTTTCATTATTTCGTCGTTTGAAAGCTGCATATACACCACTTCGTTGTTTCTTTGCGCTTCTAAATCTAGATTGTTTCCATCATATTTCAAATTCCAGGCAGCGGTATCAATAATATCACCATTGATTTCAGTTATATATTGTCCAGAGTTTTCGATATGCTGTTGTTGTACGGAGTCCATATATAAGTATAAACATATTTTATTAAAAACAGTCATTAAATATGTAATAATTCACATAGAAAATGGCACTAAAAAAAGAGCACTAGCGGTTACCAGCAAAGTTGACAGAAATGACACGATTATGTGTTGCTAGGTTGTACGTGATCGCGATATGGGAGCAACAACACATATTATAAGAACTACTCAAACCATATAAAAAGAATTATCTCTTTATACATATATAATGCTAGTCAACATTCTTACAACATTTATGTTTATTGCGTCACTGTCAGTGACGAATGCGTTCAATGAAACTACAAACCATCATTGGGTAAAGTTTCAAAATTTTATTAATCACTTCGAGAAATCATACTCTAGTCTAGTTGAACTAGAAAATCGATTTGAAGTGTTTAGGTCGAATATGGATTATATTGCGCAAGAAAATGCCAAAGGACATACATTTGAACTAGGAATTACTCCATTTGCTGATCTCACAGAAGATGAGTTTGCTAGATTTAATGGAATTAGATTGGGAGGACCCCTTTCTAGTGGATGTACAAAGTTCCAATCGTCTAGTGTTGACGTCCCTGATAATTATGATTGGAGAGACCACAATGCTGTTACCCCAGTAAAGAATCAAGGACAATGTGGTTCATGTTGGTCGTTTAGCGCGACTGGAGCGATGGAAGGTGCGTGGGCCATTGCGAAGGGATCTTTGTTGAGTCTTTCTGAACAACAACTAGTCGATTGCTCCAAGTCCTACGGAAACCATGGTTGTAATGGAGGACTTATGGATGACGCATTTAAATATGCCATCGATAATGGTATGTGTTTAGAAAGTGCGTATCCTTATACTGCTACTGGAGGTAATTGTCAGAAATGCGATACAGTCGTCACAATTTCAGGTTGCGTGGATGTTACTAAGAATAATCAGCTTCATTTGAAGGAAGCAGTCTCTAATGGACCTGTCTCTATAGCGATCGAGGCTGATACAAAGGCATTTCAATTGTATACGAGTGGTGTCCTAACTGGTGATGCTTGTGGCACAAATTTAGATCACGGGGTTCTAATTGTAGGATATGGTGAAGAAAGTGGCACTGAATATTGGTTGGTAAAGAATAGTTGGGGTCCTTCTTGGGGCGACAATGGATATATCAAGATTGGTCGTAGTGATAGTACAAACGACCCAGGTGTATGTGGTATCGCAATGCAACCATCTTATCCAGTTGTGTAATCATGATATAACTACAATAGCTACAATATAATGATAACATGATTATGTGATGATATTGGTCATGGAGTAAATATGTGATGATAAAAATATGTAAAAATATTACATATTTTTATTAATAACCTTTTTCGTTTTCGTCAGTAGAGGGTGATATTTATTTTTTTACAGTATGGGGCCTCTTGCTAAACCTAACCTTTTTCTTCTTAGAAATTGCTCCTTTCTTTGAACGACGTGTAGTATTATGTCTTTTTCTTCCACCAATTGATGCTGTTGACCTTTTGTGTTTTTTTACAATCGGTTTCATAGTAGCAGAAAATCCAGGGTTACGCATAGTAGGGTCAGTATGTTTGGAAATAGGGGTGAAGTCAATACGAAAACTGTTGACATGTACCTTTTTAGAACTATTATTGTCTGAAGTATGTTTACTTCTATTCATTATAGATTTAACATAGAAAAAAGGTTTTCCCTTATTTTTACTTTTTATTATTTTACATATAAATTATATTCGTTTACTTTCTATCTATCTCATCCCGTTTTTACAGTGCGATGGTGTGGATAAATTTAACATTCGCCATCCTCTTTATACTCGGTTGGAAGAGTAGTAGGATCATTTATTTGTTCATGGTATTGAGCTCGACTATGTGTGGGCGCATTAATACGCTTCTTTGGATGGCGTCTATACTGATTAATTTTATTTCCATACATTACTTGGGGTGGAACCATTCGTGGCTGGGTCGGCGCGTACCCCCATTGCCACATGGGTCCATGTGGTGTCATTGCCAAGATAGGAATCATGTTTTGTACGGAATTGTAGTAGGGTGGAGTACTAAATTGATTGGTAAACCCTGTAGAAGCCGAATTGGTCGTATGTAGATTGTGTTTTTGTGATGGCTTATCCTTTTGTTCAAACGGAAGAACTAACCAAAACCAAGGATCCTCGTAGACAAGCTTTGCTTGTTTATCTGGGTTCTCGACATCTTGTTTAAATGTTTTTGCTGATTCAGTATTATAAAGCCCATGAAAGTGAATAAACGCCATGTTGTAGGTAGCCCCATTTTTATTAGTTCGCGCTACAAGATCGACTTTGTTAACATCACCTATATTGAGTGTTTTGAAAACATGTCTGATTCTTTCCTCGTGAATATTAGCGAACATGCGGGGAACAAATATGGAGTATGCGGTTGATGACATTTTGAGAACTTACTAAATGCTTATAGCCTTTTAGTTGATTGTGTTGTCAAATACTTTCTACAAGAAAAAACTTCAATTTTTTTTAAGGTGGGTATTGTGAAACTCCGACCTTTCTTTCTTAATGTAGTCATTGCTATAATTCTCTTATTTACAATTGAACCACTATTCTAGTGTAAATTCAATCATTGTTTTGAAACATTCACTAAATTCGTTAAATAGTTTATTTTTAATGCGAACACATCTACTACTAAATGGTATGTTTACGCATAGTATTTTTTGAAAATTATTGTTAAATGTTGTCTGAAAGTCGTCTTGTTTTAGTTTGTCGGTGTTTGTTTCGCGGTATTCATTAAATGCTGCGAATATTTTCATATTTATCTCATTCAATAACTTTGTAAAATCTTCATTTGACAATACTTGCCATTCGTTATCGTGGAATATATGAATAGTATTCTTTTTTTGTTGAAAACATTTAAGAAATAGGTTCTCGTGGTGAAGTTGAAAATGATTGTTAATAACTTCAAAAACTCCGTCTACGAACCCCTTTTCGAATATTAGATTCAGTGCGGATTCATCAATTTTTATGGCCTTTATGATTGTCGTAAAGTCTATATTATTGTTCCTTTCATTTTCATTCAGCCATGTAAGTACATTTAATTTTTTGTTTTTAAGGTTCAGGTTAGATTTGATGCTTTCAAGTTCAGTTTGAAGAAGGTTATACTTTTCAGTAATGGTCTGAATCATATCATATAATTGCTGTTGATTTGGAACAACTTTATCGGTGTTAGTTCGTTCACAAGTAAATATGTGTTTTTCGTAGCAAGCCGTTTTTTTAAATACTTTGAAGCAGCATGGACAATTAATTATATGTTTAGAAGTCATTATTTGATATCATGCTTTTAATCATATAAATAGAAATCAATTTTATTATTATTTATATATATATATCAATCATGTCACTTCCATATGATTGTAGTTGTAATGGCGGTATAATATATGGTGTTTCACAATGTACCACATGCGGATGTTCGTGTGATGCGAATGGAAATTGCGTATGTAGTTCTGCGAACCTCATTGAAATAACTCAAAAACGAATATGGAATACAGTTAGAGTTCCTGGATCAGAATATACTATGAACTTAGGGGCATTGTCTGTATATTCAAAACCAAGCGTTGCTCTATATAACGGCGTGAATTGGAATCAAATGAGTGATCGCCCAATCCCGTCGAATTATAATGTAAGTCATATAAATACGGTGCCTTCACGGGGAAATTCCACCAAAACATCTTTGACTCGCAATCGTCCTGGGTCACAGGCTCCTGGGGGTAAAGGAGTCGATATAAAACATGGTAACTATGCCAGATATTTAGCTAGGTTAAAGGGTAGGGGTCCGCTAAGAACCCAAGTAGATACTAATTTAACAAACCAAGTAACCGGGCAAAATGGACAGAATATAGCCGTAGCAGCTGGAGTAGTAGGTAACAAAACAAAGTCGTTTGGTATTGTTTCTAGTTCAAGTAGAGTTGGTTCATGTTTATGCTTATATCCGACATAATAATATAAATTTATTCATATGTTCATATAATCTACAATTTAGTAAATAAAATATCATTAAATTATATATAATGAAGAATAGTAAAAAAAATAATCGTCCGGTTGTTAACAAGACGCGTAAATATAAGTCGAAAGGAACTAATTCTGGGAAAAAACAAATTATTACTCATTTATTACAGATGCTCAATACGGTCAAGCTGTATCATTGGAATACATTAACTTTTTCTGTCCATAAAGCGACTGATGATTTGTATGGCGAATTAAATACACTCATGGATCAATTTGTGGAAGTACTTTTGGGTAAACATAGCAGTGTCAGTCAACAAAACAAACATGAAATTTTACATATTAAAACTCTTCATTTGAAGACTTATAAAGATAATGGCATGTTTAAGAAGGAAATAGAAGGCTATAAGAAATATTTGATTGGTTTAAATTCTGTCTTCAATCAGAGTGAAAATAGCGATTTGTTGAACATTCGTGATGAAATTTTAGCTACACTTAATAAAGTATCATATTTATTAACTCTAAAGTAGAAGTACATGGTATAAATTAGAGAGATTGAAATTATAACTTGGTTAGTGTAATCAAGTTATAGTTGCTGAAACCAAATAATTATTTTTCCCCAGGAACATTTTTTTAAATTACTAATATATAACAATGTCTCAGAACAATGTACTGCTTATGACTCGTAGCCGTCCGCGCGTGAAAGGGTTAAGTATGTCGTTTCTAAACCAATTGTCACGGCCACCTCAATTGTCTCAATCGCCACTACAACCTCAAATACTAGTGCCGTCAACGCAACCGCAGGTACAACAATACGCGTCGTCACCTGTCCAATCTTCCAGAACTAGCATTAATATGGCATCAATATACCTAACCAAATATACTTCATGTGGGTGAGGTGGGCGAAGAAAATAATGTAGTAAAAATGTTATTGTATTATCAGATGGAACTAACAGTTCGAAATGACGAATTTAAAGTGTATGATCCTGTTAAACAAATGATTGGAGCTTTATCATCCGACAAATCTGTATAAGAAATAATCTATTTCTGCTAATGGTATAAATATATAATCAAGTATATATTTATATGCTGGAAGAGGTGTGGGATTATGATTATACATTCAAATTAATATTAGCAGGTGATTCAAATGTAGGAAAAACCTCCTTTTTCAATAGTATACAAAAGCAGCCCACTCTGCCAATACATACTACTATCGGAGTTGACTATTGTACTCTTAAGAAATATATCAACAATAAGTATGTAAAAATAAATATATGGGATACGGCTGGCCAAGAGAGATACCAGTCTGTAATAACATCTTATTTTAAAGAATTGTCCGGGGTGATATTGATATTCAATGTAAATGACAAGTCATCCTTTAAGAATCTAAAGACATGGATGCGACAAATAAGCCATCATAATATATGTGATCATCCACACCCCGTACTGTTAATTGGAAATAAAACAGATAAGATAAATGTTATTGATAAAGAAGAATTAGATATGTTTATAAATGAACATGATGTGGTTTATAATGAAATATCGTGTTTATACGATACTAATTTAGAAGAAGTTGTAGAACTATTTATTGCCAAAATATTGTCGCATCCTACAATCTCCAATTGTAAAGGAGTAAGACTATCGAGTGACATAGTTAAATCTACAGATACATCTGTAAAAAAAGGCTCTGCTTTACAAAAATGTTGTGTCATGAATTAGTTATTCATTTTTAAAAAAAAACTTGTAAAATTATATATGGAAAGCTTGACCACAAATATAAATGAATATAGCGATAAGGAATTGGAGGATATGTTTAATTTGGTCTATCCATACCAGCATGAAGATATCATTGCGAAAAAGGGAGAATTATATGTAAAAATACAGAATGATAACTCAATTGATAGAAGCACAAAGGAAAAAATAAGCGGATTTTTAGATACAGTGTCTATGCGATTAATAAAAATAATTACAACTGGTGTAGAACAGTCTCATACGAAATATCCGGACTCATTTAGCCAAATGATAAATCACGTGGAGGACGTTGGTAGCCATTTCATAATAAAAAATGAGCGCAGGCGACAAGAGGCATATAGCGCAAGTAGTAAGGATGGGTTACATATAGGTGATATAGGAGGTGCTCCACCAGGTATTATTAATCCGATCAGTCATACTACTATCAAGCGTGCATTAAATATCGATTCGAGATTCAGACCAGACTATTATAAATCTTCTTCGTCAGATCAAAGATTGGTATTGCCATATAAATTCGAGAATGTTATAAACATGAGACTGGCCTCTATAGAAATACCGTTGACTTATTATACTATAAGTCAGTCATATGGAAATAATGCGTTTGTAGTTGAATGGAATCCAGATGTATCGGGTAATTATATGAACGCGGTTCAAGTAAAAATTCCCGATGGGAATTATGATACAATCTACAGTAGTCGAATAGGTAGTTCAACGATAGAATCGATCGTAAATTCGGAACTACAGAATCCAAACCAATATATAATACGGGGTGGTACAAGTATATTTGCCGACCCATCGTTTAATTTGAGATATACAGTTGATTCGAACAGTGGGCGAAGCGTTTTCGCCATTGATCCGAGTGGATATCCGGTCGATGTTTCTGGTACACCACTCATTGATATAGCAGCTGTAACCGCATCTGGGTATAACTCATATCAGATAATAATGGCAACCGGTCCAGATGGTAATTACAATGTAAGTGAGCCATTGCCATTCTTTTTAGGTTGGTATTTGGGATATAGGTTAAATGTGTATAAAAGTGGACCCGGGCAAGTAGTAGGAGGAAATATTATATCTTTCCCACCAGCCGCAGTATCCGAAGGTATATGTTATATAAAAGGTCCCCAGTACATTTTTTTAGCAATAGACGATTATAATAATAATGTGAGTAATTATTATGTCTCTGCGTATTCAGATTCAATAAATAATAAGAATATATTGGCTAGAATAAACCTGTCTTCTGTAAAACAAAAAAATGGTATATATCAAACAGGTGAGGATGATGGGTTTTCCACTCAAATAAATAGAAGTAGGAATTATTTTGGTCCGGTAAATATTGAACGATTGAGGTTGACTTTGTATGATGAATATGGTAGGATCGTAAACTTAAACAATATGGATTGGTCGTGTGCGTTGATGTTTGAATGTGTATATACCTCATAAACGATACTAATTGTTACGCCCAAATGTATATGTTGTATGATCAAATAATTGGTGCTTATATTTATTATTACATGTAACTGTGATAATAAATATAATAAATCTATTTAAAACGACTACATGTATATATATATATATAAATGAGTGGCAGTGGCTTAAATATTCAAAGTGATCGTCAAATGCGATATGATAATATGTGTCATAAGAAGTTGGTAAACCAACAAAAGGTGGATCGTACACTGAGGCTACTTAGAAGGAGTGAGTTGATGGAAACTATTTCAAATGAGGTTTCTCGTGAGTTGTCAATGCATCGCGTGGAAAAAAATAATATGGTTATGAGAAATCAGGGTGCCGATAGTAAGAGATCTAAGTCTACATTTGTCTAAACCATCGTCATATATGACAGTCCTACTCCTTTTTATCTTTCTTTTTATCTTTTATATGTTTGTTATTTTTCTCTTTCTCTTTAATGATATTTTGTAGATGATTTTCTTGGCAGTGTTCTTGAATACGAACATGTTTAGCACTGTGATTTCCATATAGTTCGCGGTTGCGTCGTTCTTTGTCCTTTTTGGTTTTGCGTTTGTAAAATGGTGTATCCATTGTATAATGTGGTTGTTATTAACATAAGTCCATAAAAAATCTTCAATTTTATTAAAATTGAACTTCGATAACTTATTTTGACTGGCATATAACTATTACCAAGTGTAACATGTCGTTATTGATACTGGATGACACTGAGCCGTTACATAAAGCACCTAAATCATATAGTTCTGTTATTGAACTTCCACTGGAAGCAGACGATGTGGATATTTATGAATATACTATCTCCGAGAACATTCGTATGGACAATACGAATTGGTATAGTCTGACATCACAAAATATTTCGTCTAATGCCTTCTCATCAAATTATGAAATAAATAACGATGATATGCCGACAATAGTAGATTATACCGAGATATCAGTAATTACTTCTGCCTAAAAAAATATATATAGCTATAGTAAAAATGGGTGGTGGAGGTTTATTGCCAGTGGCCGTTAAAAATAATAAACTGTATTTTTTATTCGGGTTAGAAAATGAATTGGATGATACGCCCGGTTGGGCCGATTTTGGAGGTGGAAAAGAAGAAGGTGAGACAACATTTGATGCGGCTATTCGTGAAGGTGGTGAAGAAATAAATGGTATGTTAGGTTATGGTGATAAATTAAAAAAAAGAGTAAAACAAAATAAAATTACGAATGTTACCTTTAAAACATATACGACATATGTTTTTAAAATGGACTATGATGAAAATCTGCCATCATATTACAAAAACAATTATGAGTTCTTTTCAAAATATTTGCCACATGTAAAGGCAAAGCTAGACAATGGCCTGTTAGAGAAAGCAAAAATCAGGTGGTTTACGATAGACGATTTAAGAAAGGAAAAGAAGGCCTTTCGTAGTTTTTATCAGAATATAGTGGATTTGATTATAAAGCAAACTCCGTCTATACTACATAAAATGAAGCTATCTGTTAAGACAAAATCTCGTAAACTGAAATCCAACAAAACCAAAAAAAGACATTAGAAGCCAAGTAAATATCAATATTTATTCATCCGTTCATTGTATGAATATTTTTATTTACTTCTAATATAAATGTCAATACAAACAATTGCTTTAAATATTGATTTGGAGTCCGAATACAATCAATATTTAGAATATAATAGCCATTTGAAGGATTTATACGGAGAAATAAATACCCCATTTTGGTTTATAAATAAAATGCTAGCTATAATACCGATACAATATTTCAAGGATAAAACGTTGAAATGGTTGGATGCGGGTGCTGGTCATGGGAATTACAGTATATGTTTGTATTTCATGTTGTTTAACTATCTTGCTACTGAAATACCGAATGAAACGGACCGAAGAAATCACATATTAGAAAATATGATATATATGGTTGAAATTAACAAAGACAATGTTTATCATTTAAAAGGTGTGTTTGGTCACAATAGTAATGTGATTCACTCGAATTACCTGGAATGGAATCCAACGATACAGTTTGACTTTATTATTGGGAATCCGCCATATAATTGTAATGGTGTAAAAAAGGTCCCTACTCAAAGTAAGGTGGATAAAAAAGAGGATGGAAAAACAATATGGTGCGACTTTATAAAGAAGAATTTATCCCTACTAAAACCGAATGGTAGGATGAACGTGTTGATACCATCTATATGGATGAAGCCAGACAAAGCTGGTATGTATGAATTACTTTTGAGATATCAGATTGAGTGTCTTCATTGCTTAAATGCTAGCGAAGTGAACAAATTGTTTAACTATCATGTTCAGACACCCATATGCTATTTTTTATTAACAAAAAGAACCTCTCAAAACAAAATAGAGTTATACGATTCAATAAAGTGTAGTTACATTGATTTTACCTTGCGTGAGGATACTCCCATTCCGTTGTGTTTTGCTTCCATTGTGAATAAATGTTTGAATCTAGTGAACAAATACGGAAAACTGAATGTAATTAAAACGAACATGCCAAAAAAAAACACGGTCTTAAAATGTACATTCTCTCACGAATATCCTTTGAAAAATATACAGACTACCTTATTGAACGCTAGCAAGGAACCTGTCCTCGACATAAAATTTAGCAAAGAGGAGTTAATGTTCAGTGGAGAACCAAAAATAGTTATGGCACATAAAATGTACGGATTCCCGTACATTGACAAAGAGGGTATGTATGGTATCTGCTCGAGAGACAATTATGTAATAAAGGATAAACCCCTATCGGAGCTATATCTAATTACCGAATTTCTCTCTACAAGTCTAATTTTATTTCTGTTTGAGACTACTAGATATCGTATGAGATATTTGGAGAAGTATGTATTTGACTATATTCCTGATTTTTCAAAAATACCAAGAGCGAATGAAATGTATTCACAGAACGAGATAAATATATATGAATTGTTTGGCATAGACGAAGTCGAACGCGACTTTATAGAGAGATACCACAAAATAAAATATAAATTCTTTTGTAACACGACTCAACTCGAATAGTAGGCTGGACGGAAATGTTTGTATCGACATATATAAGTAGTGCTGTAAAAAAGGCACTAAAAAAACGGCACTAGCATCGCTGGTTATAATAGAATAAATATAGTAGACGAATAAATTAGAGAGAATGAACTATTATTTAGATGATGACTATCGGAAAAAATGTAGAAAAGACCTGGTACAGTTCTTTTATGATATATTAAAAAGAGCAAATTTTCCGGATAACATTACGGCGTTTACTATAAAAGCATTACATCTCGTGTTTCCGTTTGTAGCATTCGTCATATTTTTATTCGCACCACTTAAATTCACCCTGATATTGTTGCCTATGTTAGTGTTTTTTATGTTACTATTCATTTATTTAAAAGGCTGCTTCGTATCCCATTTAGAATACAAGCTATGTCCGACCGACTTTATAAACATAATGGATCCCTATTTAGTCATATTTGGATGGCCAGTTAACGAAGAAAATAGACACGCGATTACATACATGTTAATGTGCGCATATTTCGCTTTAGTATTTCCTATTATTTATTTAAGATTCATTTATTAATTTTATTTATATAAAAATTGAAAGCAGTAATGGTAATACAGTTACTCTTAAAAGATGAAACATAAAACTATTGCGACAACGCGATTTAATAACAGTACATATAAACAATATGAAAGTTATAAATTATCAAACAATTATTCGGGCTGTATTTATGGAACTCCCATGAAAATAAAGGAGAAGGTGCCATTGGAATCAACCATATATGTAATAGAGATGAATAATGAAACCAATAAGATTGAAGGTATTGGAGTTATCATAAATTGTCTGCGACTGGACAAACATTGTAGAATTTATCAAGACATGGACTATAATCGATACATATATATGGGTATTAATCATTTGGCGGTGTCAAAGATACAAGACGACTATAATAATAAAGTGATTTCAGTTTTGGAACAATTGTTATTCAAAGGCAGTAGACATTGTAAAAGAGCCCAAGGGATTACAGAACTACCAGATTGGATATTGAAAAATAAATATGAATTCGATTTTATACAATGTTTTGACAGGATATTTAAAAAATACAACTGTTGATTGAATATCATTTCGAACAAAAATACAAATATAGAAAATATATATCTATCATTTTGATATTTATATATTTTTTGTTATAATAATTACATTAAGTTATTATTTATTAAAAAAAATTGATTCATCTAATTTAGAATTTGAGATTTTAAATTCATA
>OCVQ010000686.1_pt1 | contig 29791 bp, 20 predicted proteins | sample 1539061 | NCBI WGS metagenome assembly OCVQ01 (sample SAMEA3355526, study PRJEB22509) | marine metagenome | biome: marine; feature: river plume; material: water | place: USA | collected 2010-08-08 | depth 0.5 m | reverse complement strand
TTCTTCGTATTATTATTTATGGTCATTACACCATCGTCAGTGGTTACATTTGATATTGTATCCATCAATACTCGACCACCTTTCAATACACTGCCTCTGTATTTTGAACTATTTATATCGCGAATGCGTTCCATAATATTGGGATAGTTTTCGTTTATTTTTGTTATCATTTGTTCTTGAAAATTATCTATAGATTCTTTAAGAATATTGTAATTAGAGTTTAAATCTGTCTCTGCCTGTAAAAAATTAAGAATCCATTTATAACTCTTCCAATTATAAGCATTCTTAGCTGTTAAAGGGTGTGTTTCTTGTGCAATTACATGTAATTTTACAGATGGTTCGTTGACCGTGGGTACATTCACATATTTGTTTTTGAACGCAAGGCCATAGTCGATAATTAGACACCGACCTAAATACATGGTCTCAAGTGTATTATAGTTATATTGTGTATTGATCAATATATTATTCATATGATAATCTCCGTGCATATATCCGATATCATACAATCGTAGTAATTCATATACCGCCAAATATTTATACATTATTTGTTGGGCTGAATTGGTTGTATTTTTGATTACATTCCATAATGTATCATAATTCTCGGCAAACGACATGGCAATAACTCCTAGTTTGAGAGTAGTGTTGGCCTCGTACAACGACCTCATCCTATGTAAGAAAACCTTGTTTTCGTCATTGGGCATGTTATTTATCATGACAGATAACAATTTTTGAGCTCTACTTTTTTCGCTGGTATTATTGACTATATTTGAATAAACAATTGGTGGACAAACAGCTTCTAAATTATTATTTGTTTTTTTATACACATCTGTTTGAATACGAACTTCATTCAAAAAGTTATCACTTGTCGTAACATCCATTTCTAATGTATCATCTACTAGAGAAGGTAAGTCTGTATCTTCCTTGTCATCGAATATGGGAACCAATTTTACAAATAATCTACCACATGTAAAAGTTTGTTCTGTATTATTCAATGATATCATATTATATCTGGATTTTGATAAATCATTTATTTGTGCACTATACCCAACACCATAGGAACCTTTATTGAAATAGGTAACAGTTGAGTTTTTAGTATAATCCATGAATTTTTTTGTGTCCGTATTGTTATCATTTTCATCCACAAAAATAGACATATATTATATTATATACACATATAAATTATTATCTTTGCATTGTTTTGTACTCGCGCCATGACACCTTGTTCACTACTGCAGTGGGAACCGCAGCCGCAGCTGCACGTTGTTTGTCAAGCTTGTCTGCCTTTTTCAGTGCACTGTCAATGTAAATCTCTTTGAGAATGGTTCCAATTAGATACGACGCTTCGTGTTGATCCATTTCACCAGACTCTATTCGTTGTAAAACATTGAGAAACTGGTTTAACAGTGGTAGGTCAATCTCGTCATTCTTAACCTTGTTATAAATATCTGTGTAGTTGGTGTATAAGAATGTACACATAGTCACTGCATCGTCATGAACTTTTAAGAGGTCGCCCTTATGTCTGAACTTAAGCTGTTGTAGAGTGCGGATGTCTTCGATTAGCATGTTACTGTGTTTAAGTCTTCGAATAACATCTGTTTGGTCTTCGGTATTATTCGCATCGATCATCTTTTTTAGTTGTAGTCGCTGAGAGTCGTCCATATTCTACACGAAAGTAACTGAACGATATAAAGGATATATAAGTATATTCAATAGATGTATCTAAACCGTTGTACAGAAAGTAACTTATTTTACACGAAAAAATATATGTATAATGTATATTATATAGATAGTCTATCATCAACTGATGGTACGTAAACAAACTGTGAAAAACATGCGGGGAGGTGTATCTGAACCAGAACAGGCCACAATTCCAATTGAGACGAAATCATTTTCCAATGGGGCAACTGATCCATCCGAAGATGCGGCTAATGCGGCTAATGCATCTAACGACAAGTTGGCCGAATTAAATCAGCTTTCAGGGGGGGCGTATAGACACCGTATTCGTGGGTTAAAGATGCGTGGCGGAAGCGATGAACCTCCGCCAGGTCAAATGAAAGCAGTAACAGTTGATTCGCCGATTCGTGAAGTTACGACTGGTCCATTTGGAACCGCCAACCAAGTGACGGAGAATCAAATTACAATCAATCAAGGGATGGCAGATACAAAATATGATAATGTACAAGGTGGCGGAGTCCAAAAAAAGAAGAGGTATATTAGTAAATCACGAAAGTTAATCAGTCGCCGTAAGTCTAAAATGAATCGTGCACGCAAGACATTTAAGAAGCATGGGAACAGAATGAACAGCAAAGCAAGAGTTACTAAGCGACGGTAGGATTGTAGAATAATATTGTATAAGTTTAAGATTCGTGTATGGGGGTTCTTACCAGAAGAAATGATGTATCGTGCAATAAGTAAATAGTATCATTTGATAAACAATAATATTTTACTACTATAAGAGTATTTAGCCTGTCCAATTTATTATGCCTAAGGGAAGTGACTGGTTTAATCTGGTTTATGTGACTATTGCATACGCAGCGTTAATGATGGGAATGATGCTATTCATTGCAATTGATGATATACGTAAAAATTGGCCGAAGTATAGGTGTAATCCTATGTACTTGCCATTGTCAAATGATGTTCAAAAGGATTTTACATATTGTGTTCAAAATATGCAGTCAAACTATATGGGTGTATTATTAAAGCCAGTGACATGGATGATGCAGAATCTCGGTTCCATGGCTGGAAATGTTTTTGGGTCACTACAGAAGTTCCGAACCATGATTTCTACTATGCGCGGCTTCATCACAAATACTGTTCAAAGCATCATGGGGATTTTTATAAATACGATTATACAAACACAAAAAATGGCTATATCGGTAAAAGACAGTGTCGCGAAGATGGTTGCTATCATGGTGACCCTCCTTTATACTATGGATGGGTCGGTGAAAACCATGCAGAGTGCATGGAACGGTCCGCCTGGCCAAATGGTACGAGCAATTTGTTTTAGAAAGGATACACTAGTAAAATTAGTGAATGGAGAGAAAGTGCCAATGAATAAGGTGAAGTTGGGTGATACATTAAGCAATGGAAAGAAAGTGTACGCCACAATTGAAGTAGCAAACGCAAATGATGAATATTTCTACAAGTTATTGTCAAAAGAAGATAATACTGAACAGCCAGAAATATTTGTAACCAGCACGCATTATGTGTTAGATGAAACATCTGGTAAGTATATAATGGTGAAAGACCATCCAGATGCAATTCTTACTGAAGAAAAGGATGAGACGTTTAGTTGTTTAATCACAGATGACCATATTATCCCCATCGAAGGATATAGCTTCTGGGATTGGGAAGACGACCTTATTCCAATGTTTCAAAATACACAGTAGGTTACGGTTCCATGAATATTATCCATTGTCATTATATGAACAATATTCAAAAAAGTATAGATTATATAAACAAGACATACGATGGAGTGTCTTATTTTGATATTTATGGGGGGTCGGTCTTTCTATGTGTGATGCTGATTTATCTGCTTGTGTTGTATTATCAATACATGAAAATTGAGTTAAATATGCTGCCTGTACGAAAGAACTGGGCTTCTCATAGATGCAGTCCTGTATATATGCCATTTGCAGGATATATTATGCGCCCCAAAGATACGAGCTGGATAAAGTTTGCAGGAAACAATGCGACCTACTGCATAAATCAGATTTTGACAAGTATCGCTGGCAACTTTATGAAACCAGTTTTATCTATATTGTATCCCATTCTCGGCATGTGGAAGATTATTTTGTCGACGCTACAAGCTATTCGCAAAGTGTTCGCAAATATACGCACTCATATCATGGCTATTATTTCGAATATAATGAATAGAATTGCAGGATTTATCATTGTTCTTCAAAAAATGACAATGTCGTTAACAGATATGTTTGCAAAGATGCGTGGCGTATTTGTTGCAGGAATATATACCGCACTTGGTAGTTTCTATGCAGTTAAATCTGCAATTGGTTCCTTATTGGTGTTATGTATTATTTTCCTAACAGTGCTTGCAGCTGCAATTATTATTTTCTGGATAATGCCATGGACTTGGGGGTTGGCTATAGCGTTTACCGCCGCATTTGTTGCACTAATGGGCCCACTTGCATATACCACTACTTGGATGGCAATACTTATGAACATCCAACCTGGGGTTGGAATGCCAAAGAAACCAGGGAGTTGTTTCGCTGGATTTACGCCGATTAAGTTGCATGATGGTAGAATCATTCCAATAAGTGAGGTACGACATGGTGATATATTATCCGACGGAGGGGTGGTAACGTCGTGTATGATTCTTACAAAAGACTCCGAAGTTCTTGGGAAATTACATGGTATATTTGTATCTGGTTCACATTACGTGATGTGTGACAATAAATGGATTCAATGTATGGACCATCCTGAGTTTAATATTTGTATGGGGGAGGAAAGGGATATAATTCCTTATTTATACTGTCTTGGTGTAAGCACCAAGAAAATAATTATTGGTGACGATATTTTTGCGGATTGGGACGATATGATAAAGCCTAGCGAGGTTTACTATTATAACAAACAACTTCAGGAACTTCCATTGAATGTAAATATAGATGGTTCTGAGTTATATAATGGGTCTCATATACATACATTTTTCGATGGCGGGTTATGTGGGGAAACAAGGGTAGTAACGAGTGATGGTAAACACATACCCATAAAAGATATAAAACTTGGAATGGAGCTCGGTTTAGGAAATACGGTGACTGGTCTAGTGATGCTTGATGGAAGAGATCTATCACAATATCATCACATGGTCACCACTGGTAGTGACAAGAATCATGTTATCAAAGGAAGTGGAAATATTATATATAAGATGAGTTCTAGAAATGGAACAAGAAATAAATCTGTATCGACAATAACCGATTTCTTAGATAAAAGGTTAATATACGAAGAAGATAAGCATCCTATTTTATATCATCTGATTACTAGTATTGGCGAGTTTAAGGTTGATAACGGATTAATACTCGAGGATTATAATGCATGTATGGACCACTTTGATGCAAAATAATAATCCGTTGCAAATATATAGACCGTTCTGTCGAATTACACAATGTTCGAACTAAAATTAAATCAGACATTTATGGAGATAAATGTTCTTGGACGCGTATATAGATTAACCATTTTGAAGATGATTATAGGTTCAGTTCTCGCGTGGATTATCAGTGCATTTGTGTTGTGTTCATGTTGCACATATACTTTGACAGATGTTATTGATTTAGCATATGATAAGGCATTTCGGCTGATGGGAAATAACGACAAAATATCATTGCGAGTTCAAAATATCTATGATAAAACGTGTTCGTGTAAATCACCATGGTATTCTCCGTGTGTTGTATGGGGAAACAAACAAATCAAGGAAGATAGCTGTAATAAGGAGGGTACTTGTGAGGATAACAACCTTGTGGATGGTGCAGATGAAACCGAATGTGCAACAGGAAGTTGTGTTGGGTCGTCTTGTGTAAATAAGTGCAAAAATGTTACTGCTAAAAAGGTTACTCTAAGTGATTCAGATTTTGATAACTTGACTTCAGATGATAAGTTCAATGAACCGTTTGCTAGTCGTGGAGGCAACCGCTTTTCAGCTAGAAGATGACCTTAGTTAGTATTACAGAACCAGTTGGAAATGGAATTATGAGAGACAAAATATACTAGAAACGAAATATTCCTAATATATTTACTATACACAGCTTGACGTGTACTTTTATGCGAATGTTGAAAAACATGTTTCACAGTAGGTAATATTTTGTCCTTTATCTGGCGTAATATCGATATAATCACTTGTAACATATTCGTGTCTGCACTCATTTTTTAGGATAGTATCTAAATACTTAATCATGTCTTTTAGACGATGCATTGCGTACTGTCTTGACGTGTCTTGGCCATTCATGGAGTTGAGTTCTAACACGATGTGCTGCTGACGTAATGTATGTAGAACATTTTGGTAGGCTTGAATAGAAAGGTCGTCCGCGTATGCTCCTTCAGGAGAAGGTGCGGGTCGTGTGATGATGTTATTTGAAGCTGACATGATATATGATTGTATTTTCTTTGCTTATACAAGTGATTTAATATACTAAGAAAAAAGATGTGTTTATATAGATTACATAGTAATAATAATATTCCTATTTCATGAGAATATTGGTTAGTAGAAGATATAGTATGTTTACAGGTACATCATGTTAATTGATTTCCAACCAGGCGTATCTTGTTTAATAAGTTTATTTGTGATATCCACTGTTACCGTGAATGGGAACTGCACCTCTAATGTCATGTCATCCTTGAATAAGTTTGTTCCAGGCTTCATTAATCGATACAGATTTAGCTTTGTGTATATAATTTCGAAGCATCTCTTCAAGTTACGAACGCCATCCTCTTTATCACAAAACGTGGTGACAATATGACGGACAGTGTCTTCTGGAATGATAATATCTTCCATATTGAACTTAACCTGTTCGCGGATTTTTGGCAATATGTGTGTATTTGAAATGACCACCTTCTCCTTAACGTCGTATCCCTTTGTTTGAATGCGATACATTCTGTCTCGCAAGATGGGGTTTACTCTACTTTCGTCGTTATAACTGAATATGAAGAGACACTTACTTAAGTCGAAGTCAATCTCAGAGAAGTACTTATCGTGAAACTGGCTATTCTGAGTGGTGTCTGTAAGATGTGTGAGAATACCTGCGATTTCTTCTCCTTTGGGAGTATCACTAATTTTGTCCAATTCATCAAAGTAAATGACAGGATTCATGCATTTACTATCTAGTAATATTTGAACAATTTTTCCCCAGATACTTCCCTCGTATGTGTAAGAGTGGCCCTCAAGGAAACTGCTATCGGTTGCACCGCCGAGTGCGATAAACGCAAATGGGCGGTCCAATATTTTTGAAATCCCCTCTTTGACAAGGGTTGTTTTGCCCGTTCCCATTGGACCTTTAATCGCGATCGCGGTTCCTACTGCCTGTGGATTGGTGATAAGTTGTCCAAGCATTTGCATTATTTGCATTTTAGCGTCATTGAGTCCATATACTGCATTATCAAGTGTTGCTTGAGCATTTGCCATGAAATCGTGACATTTATCCACTCCGTCGGATATATTTACTGGAAGAGTTCGGTAGGTGTCGAACGGAAGACGCATAAAGGTATCTACCCAGTTCTTCACCTTGTAGAACTCTCCACTGCCAGGCTCCATGTACGCGAGTGACTGTAGTTTTTTTAAGGCAATTGACTTGTACAAATGAGGGATTTTAGATTGCAGAAGACTGATTCTATATGGTGTCTCAATATTAGATATCTTATTTACTTCGCGTGCTTCTTTAATTAGCCTTACTTGGGTTTCTTGATCAAGACCACTGAAGAAGGTGTAGTCGTTTGTTTTATTTTTATTGCGCAGAAGACGTTTGAAGATACGAGAGTTCTTGTCCTTTTGTTTTTGGTTCTTTCGCTCTTTTTGGCGATGTGTCTTCTCGAGTTTACTATTATAATGGTCAATGCCCATTTTCATGGACTCTTGTAAAAGCTTATCTCCTGTATTTTCAGCACAAAGCTTTTTCATGATGTTAAGAACTTCATGTGAATGTTCCTGTTTTTCAGAACCTGTGGATATGAATAACGGGCTTGATGAGTTTAAAGCGTTGCCACTATCTAATTTCTCATCAGTAGGTTTCTCCTCGCTAGTTGCTGCTGTAGATTTTTTTGTAGTTTTACTTGAAGCCTTTTTGTGTTTATTGCCCTTCTCTTCTAATTCAAGATTGATGTTAGCATGAGTCGCCTTTGCTCGGCTACGCGTGATACGTGGTTCAATCACTTCTTCCTCTTCCTCATCCTCTTCCTCATCTTCGTCCTCGTCTTCTTCTTCACTATTGTTTTCATCTTCATCCTCTTCCTCAGAACAATCTGATGAATCAGATACACTAGATACAGTGATATCCTCATTTTCTGATTCTCCCTCTTCATCATCTTCATCCCAATCAGAGTCTTCGTACTCTTCGTCTTCGTCTTGGTCTTCGTTATATTCTTCACTCCCACCAATTGTGAAGATAATATTATAGTTTCCTGCACCTCCTCCTGAACCAAGTCCCGCCTTTGCCGTGCGCTTAGGCTTGGTGTGTAAATCTTTTGTCTTTTTTTTTGATTCATTATTTTCTCCGTTATCATTGTCTTGTCCTTCTTCTTCTGTATCATCGTCGTATGATGTCTGAGTCTTTTTCTTTTGTATCACCTCATTTTTTGTAGTTTGTTGTCTCTTCTGTTTCTTTGTTGCGTGGGGTGTATTAGTATTATTCTGTTCATCGCTATCACCATTTGAACCAGAACCTTCTATAACATCGATATCATTATCGCCTTCACTAGTATTTTTAGTGAGAAGCTTCTTGAGTTTTTCTCCTGAAGCAATACTCTTTTCAAGGTGCTTAGATGGAAATAGTTTGTTGAGAAACTTCCTATACTCTACTTCATCCATAATATCGTCCTCTTCCATATCTCCATCTCCATCTCCATCATTTTCAACTCGCTTCTTCTCCTTCTCGCGAGATACTGACTTGTTATTTTTTGTGTTTTTTGTATTGGGCTCATCTTTATTGTTATTGGTGTTGTTATTGTTGCTGTTGCGGGGCATATTAAATATATAAGTTGAATCACCGAATAAGTAAGTACTCTTGTATGACAAGACATAATCTTTAAATCAGTGTTCAATTTGAACATATTGATAAAGAACAATTGTCAAAAATACACCAAAGAAGTTCTTTGCAAACAAGTCAAGAATGTTATAAGAAATGTTTTTCCAATTATAGGGGAGAAGTGCAGCCACTCCATAGAGAGACCAGATGGCAACAAATGTGTAAAACATGACGTGTGTTCCGTCCACGTCTTGCACATAATGCTTGAACAGGATATAGAAATACAACATAAATGCGATTGTTCCTGCAAATACCGATGTGTTGGTTGCAAGTTTACCTATCTCTCCGAGGTATCCGAATATAAGCATAATTGCGTTAAGAATACATATGGAGATAATAACTGGATACTCCTGGGCCAGTATATTAGACACGCTCAGGGTGGAAGTGTCTATCGAGGCGTTTTTGTATTTTAAAAAAATGAAATATGATATTAGTGTGACAAGCATTGTTGGTGTAGTAAACATCCAGTCGTAGTAACGATTCGGTGTGATATTATCAACTGTAAAGAAACTGTAAGCAAGCCATGTGTAAAAAATCACTTCCACAATTTGGACAGCGAGCTCGACCCAGATAAGTTCACGGATAATATTCACATTATTTGGAGTGCTAAACTGCAAAATCCATACATTGGAAAACCCTGTTAGTATTTGAACAACAAGAGACGCATAAACAGTATACTTCAACAACTTTGTAGTTGATACCATTTGTATAATATGGATATTATATTGTAGGTTGACAATGATTGATTTAGTTAGGAGATGAAATAAATATATACGCGTTACAACGTGTTGACTTGTATAAATTGAACACAATAACAATCTAAAAATAGTACATTATAATAAGGAAGGTAATCATGAGCGATAATCAAACACTCGTCCCTGCAAAAATTCTTGGTATTCAGTTTAGCATACTGTCTCCAGATGAAATTCGCAACTCGTCTGTTGCGGAAATCACCAGCCGAGATACGTATATTAATAACAAGCCAGTGATTGGAGGACTGTTTGACCCACGCATGGGAGTGCTTGAGCCTGGACTTGTCTGTCTCACGGATGGTCTGGATTATTTGAAGACTCCTGGATACTTTGGTCATATCGAGCTTGCAAAACCTGTGTATTATATTCAATACCTCCAAACCATTATAAAAATATTGAGATGTGTCTGCTTTAAATGCAGCAAATTAAAAATATCAAAAGATACGTATAGCAATGCATTAAATTATGATGGCGATACTCGATGGAAATATATCTTTCCGATTGCCAGCTCGGTAAAGCGTTGTGGTGATGAAACTGAATGTGGATGTGGATGCGTGCAACCAAGAAAAATCCAGAAAGAGGGATTAGCAACTATCGTAGCCGAATGGAAGCAGGAGGGCGGTGAAGAGTTCATAATTAAACTTACTCCTGAAATGGTTCTCAAGATTTTCAAGCGCATCTCAGATGAAGACGTTGCCTTTATGGGTTTCAGTCCTAAGTGGTCAAGGCCCGACTGGATGATATGCCAGGTGTTGGCAGTTCCACCTCCAGCTGTGCGTCCATCCGTTAAGCATGATGCCCAACAGCGCAGTGAGGATGACCTCACTCACATCTACTGTAATATCATCAAGACTAACAAAACTCTTCAAGAAAAAATCAACAATAACGCTGCAGGAAATATCATCGAAGACTGGGCCACTGTGCTACAATACTATGTTGCAACTCAAATCGACAACAAAATCCCTGGAGTTGCGTCTGTCGCCCAGCGTTCGGGTCGTCCACTCAAATCGATTAAGGACCGTCTCAATGGTAAGGGTGGCCGCATGCGCGGCAACCTCATGGCTAAGCGTGTAGATTTTAGTGCCCGTTCAGTGATTACTGCGGACCCTAACATCTCTATCCGTGAACTTGGAATCCCAATGAAAATTGCTAAGAACATTACCAAGCCTGTGAAAGTAAACGCACGTAACCGCGATTTCCTCACGAAACTTGTTCTCAACGGTCCAGATATTCATCCAGGTGCGAAGATTTTAGAAAAGAAGAATGGTGATTCGATTACCCTGCGATATGTAGATAAGGCGACCCTTGTTTTAGAAGATGGTGACACGGTGCACCGTCACATGATGGATGGTGACCCTATCTTGTTCAATCGTCAACCAACGTTGCACAGAATGAGTATGATGTGTCACATCGCAAAAATTATGGACAAAGGCGATACCTTTCGCATGAACGTTGCGGACACAAAACCATACAATGCCGATAGACTTTTGAAGTTCTCACTGCATAAGTGCAGTTAAATACATCAATGTCGGCAACAGGGGGACTTAAAAGGTTGATACCCCCTAGTGAATAATTTAGGAAAGAATTATTCGCGAGACACCTTGTTGCGGGAAACCCCTTAGAGCCTCTAACTACCACCTCTTAATGGAAACATTTTGAGGGAACTCGGTTAATAGCCGAACCCAATGGTAATAATGTTAGAGGATTGGGCAATCCGCAGTGTTACTTCCTAATGTCGTTTAGCAGACTATGGAGGGCACTCAGAGACTGAACCGGTGTCGGTGAACTATGAAGGAGTAGCTATCCTGAGTTTGCTTAAGATACAGTCCGCCCCACTGGGAAACCTTTGGGATCAAGCGTTTGATGGGGATAAATCTTGTCCCAAACAGGTGGCTGCCTGCTAGGTTGTAGATAAAACCTAGTGGGGAAAACATTGTAATATCTACTAGCATGTGTATGAGCAAAGATACATGAGCTAATATAACCACCTAGTCATTCTTTAAAATTTAAAAGAATGGCAACGTAACCAAATTGCGGGAAACCCCTTAGAGCCTCTTGCTACCACCTCATAGTAGAAATATTATGAGGGAACTCGGTTAACTGCCGAACCCAATGGTAAAAACGCAAGAGGATTGGGCAATCCGCAGCCAAGCTCCTAAGTCCGTTATGATAGGATATGGAGAAGGTTCAGAGACTAGATGATTACGGGTCTTATATGATGGTCTAATCAACCTGATAAGGCACAAGGTATAGTCCGGCTTCTATGGAAACATAGAAGATTTCGGAGATGAATTTGCATATGCCTCAGGATATCGAGGCAGAAACGGAGCTGCGGTGCCTTGCAGCAGTTCCATATCAGATAATTAGTCCAGCGAATAACGCACCAATCATTGGTATTTACCAAGATTCCATGCTTGGATGCCACCTATTCACACAAGAAAATGTTATGTTTGAGAAACGTCGTGCTATGAATATGTTAATGATGTCGACCCGAATTGATGAGAAAAAACTGATGGGGGATACGCGTGTCAGCAACTTTGAACTGCTCTCACAAATCATGCCTCCCCTATCGCTAAAATATAACACGAAACCTTTGAATGAGGGAGAAAACGCGAAGACCTCTAACAAGGTTTTGGAGATTGTGGATGGCCGATATGTGCGCGGACAAATGACGAAAGGCGTTTTGGGTGGGCCTGGACGCGGATTATTACAGCGCGTCTGCAATGACTATGGAAACATGGCAGCAAGTAATTTCGTAGATGACTTACAAAATATCGTTACAGAATATTTATGCACCACTGCATTCAGTGTCGGTATTAGTGATTTAATTTCCAACGAAACTACTACACGTGATATTATTAAGGTTATTGAAAATAAAAAGAATGGAGTAAAGGACTTGATTGACCAGACACAGCTTGGTGTATTCGAGAACAATACTGGTAAAACAAATAAAGAAGAGTTCGAGACACAAGTCAATAATATTCTTAATCAAGCCACATCTGAATCTGGTAAGATTGGTCTGAACAGTCTAGATAAAAATAACAGATTTGTTACAATGGTAAATGCTGGTTCAAAAGGTAGCGATTTAAATATCTCGTTTATGATATCTTGTCTAGGTCAACAGAATGTTGACGGTAAACGTATTCCTTACGGTTTTGAAAACCGAACACTCCCCCACTATATGAAATATGATGACAGTCCAAGTGCACGTGGATTTGTAGAAAGTTCTTATATCAATGGACTCACCCCACAGGAACTATTCTTCCATGCTATGGGTGGTAGAGTGGGTCTTATTGATACTGCAGTCAAGACATCTACTACTGGTTATATCCAGCGTCGCCTTATCAAAGGAATGGAAGATTTAATGGTAAGCTACGACATGACAGTGCGTACCAATAAAGGTAAGGTCGTTCAGTTTACATATGGCGATGATAGTTTTGACCCTATTCGTGTGGAAAAGCAGTCGCTTCCACTTGTTGAAATGAGCATTCAAGATATATACGCTCACTACAGCATTCCTGATGCAACTGGGACAAAAAGTATCATTGGAAATATATATGATACTGAGGCAAATCGCCGACACAAGGGTCAGCGAGACGAGCTTGCAAAGCGTTCAAAGAAATATATTGACATGATGATTATTATGCGAAATGAGGTGATCGAGAACGTGTTCAAAAATAAAAATGATAGTGATATTTACTGTCCAGTTGGATTTGCTCATATCATTAATAATATTGTTGGACAACTCAGTATCACTGGTTCGTCAAAGGTAGACATCACAATGCTTGAGGCATACGATATGATTGAGAAAGGATTTGCAGTTCTAGAAGGAATACGTTCTGCAAGACCCAACCAATTATTTAAGATGATGTACTACTTCAATCTGTCTCCATATGTTCTATTGGTGATAAAGCGAATGAACAAGACTGCGATAACGCTTCTCATTGAGACCATTATACTGAACTACAAGAAGGCCATTGTCAATCCAGGCGAAATGGTTGGCATGATTGCGGCTCAGAGCATTGGTGAACCTACTACGCAAATGACACTGAACACGTTCCACTTTGCGGGAGTGGCATCCAAGTCTAACGTTACTCGTGGTGTGCCTCGTATTGAAGAAATATTGTCGTTATCATCCGACCCAAAAAATCCATCTCTTACAGTATTTATGCAACCCGAAGACGAAGAAGACCGTGAGCGTGCACAAACTATTATGAATATGCTCGAACATACGCGTCTGCGCGAAGTTGTAAAGGAAATAGATATTTGCTTTGACCCTCATGACGAAAATACTAAGATTGAGGAAGACAGAGATACTCTATTGCAATATTACGAGTTTGAAAAGATGATGGCCGAATGCAACGACGAGAGCACTAGTGGGAAGTCAGATAAGTCCAAGTGGGTTGTTCGTATGGAGCTAGATTCCGATGTTATGTTAGACAAGAATATTACAATGGAAGATATTAACTTTGCTATTAAAAGTAGCTATAACAATGAAATTAGCTGTGCATATTCTGACTATAATGCGGACAAGCTGGTGTTCCGCATTCGTATGAATGAAGTCGCAAAAGAGGGCAAGAATCTAGGCTCTAAAGCACAGCCTCTTGACCAGTCTGACCAAATATATAAGCTTCGCAAGTTCCAAGAGGAACTAATGAACAACATTGTGTTGCGCGGAACGAAGAATATTGGTAAGGTGATTATGCGCAAGATTAAAGATAATGTCGTGGAAAAAGATGGGAAGTTCCAGAAAAAAGAAATATGGGTGTTAGATACAGTTGGGTCCAACCTACTCGATGTGTTGGGTTTAGACTTTATTGATTTCAAAAAGACGTTTAGCAATGATATTATGGAGACATACAATGTGTTTGGCATTGAGGCTGCTAGACAGACAGTGTACAATGAGTTAGTTGAGGTTATTGAGTTTGATGGCACATATGTTAACGCTCACCACTTGGGTATCTTGTGTGACAGAATGACATATACAAACAAGATGATATCAATCTTCCGCCATGGTATTAACAACGACAACATTGGACCTATCGCCAAGGCATCGTTTGAGGAGACGCCCGAGATGTTCTTGCGTGCGGCACGCCACGGTGAGTTGGATACGATGCACGGTGTATCTGCAAATATTATGTGTGGACAAGAAGGCACATTTGGAACGAATAGTTTTCAGGTGTTCTTGGATATGTCTGAGATGCAAAAGTTAGACGAAGCTGTCGATTTTGATACAATGACAGACGAAGAACGTGTGAATAAAATGTATGTCAAAGATAACGTCACTGATGGATGTAGCACTGCGAACTTGTCCATTTACAACAGTGCGTCGAATGTAAAGGTAAGCGATATGGGGGGAGACACAGATTACAATCCTGGCTTTTAAATAGCTGGTCCTTGGTGAGGGATAATATGTACATAACTAAAATATTGTAAATAAATAAAAAAATGAAGAGAATGTATTCCTCCTCATTTTTTTGTTGGCATATCGTTTACTTGATGTTGATGTTGAACCGACACATTGGACGATGAATAACATCGCGGGTATATGACAATAAATTGAAATGGATATATTGCTTATTTTACTTGATACAACCAATAATACTTAACGTATAGTATCGTTATATAATCACAAATCAAATCAACCATGTCAGCAGCAGTTATGAATATGCCTTTAACAAACCAGTGTGTGGAGGACGCAACAAGTATACAAAGACAGAAGAACCTTTGTCTATACAATGCAATTACACCTCTTCCACATGATAACCTTACAGTTGAAGAGAGAAATCACGAGAGGTTCATGAACTATAAAATAATCAAATGTATGATTAATAATGGAGCTGATGTAAATGCTACATCTCATGATGGGTATAGGGTGCTGTTTACTGCCATTTCACATAAACATAATGAGATAGTTGATTTGTTGATTCAAAACGGAGCAGATATTGTCTCAGAGTCAAAATGCACAGATAATGATGGACTATTCAATATATCTCCCATTGTTCATGCAATCTCCTGTGATAACTACGGGGCAGTTAACTTATTACTAGAAAATGGTGCTGACCCCAATCGACCAGATGGACGCGGCATTCTCCCTCTTGAGAATGCAACGCGTTTACAAAGAAGTAATATATGCAAACTATTACTTGCACACGGAGCTAGGCCCTTGCCTGAAAATAACTTCTGATTATCTTTCGTCAATAATCAATAAACTACAACCCTTGTTATATAAGAACTATGATAATTAGTATTGCTTTGCCATAAATAAATAAATAAAAACAAAAAATGCTGTAGATATCAGCATTTTTTGTTTTTACATCGATAAATAATCAACATCTAATGTTAATTTTACTTGTGAAAGATGACATTGTATAGAATAAATTGAACCGTTTCTTCCCCATACTTCTAGTGCGAGCTACTAACTTGGCTCAATAGTGGCTTAATTGTAAAGTTAGACACAGGTCGAGTAATGAAAACCTGTGTAATTAGAACTCAATGTGACTCTGTTGTCAACTTGTTAAATGCATATTACCCTTAACCGGCGAACTGCGGATAAACCCTCTGTGGAATTGATCACTCCCTTTGCCCGGTTTGACAAGAAGATAGTCTTGCCCAAGTTTAAGCTCTTTACAGACTGTAAAGAATTAAACCTCGTCAGTGGATAATGTTGATGGAAGATGATGCATGCGATTTGTTTGGATTGTACTACTCGTATATAATAGGGTACTATGTTATACCTTAGTGTGGTCTCATAGCTTGTCTATAGATTGTGCGAAATCTGTAACTCAGAAAACAATCCCAGGGGACGCCCTGTTTTTTTGTTACGTACGTTATTACACGTGTTATCTTTTTTGTCGTAAATTGATAATAAAATCATTATTATAATAATCCTACATCAAAATAAGTTAAACCTCTATATAATGGACGACCTTACAACACTTACATTTTACCAACTATGTTGGTCTTATGACATAGATGGACTAATGAATACGTTCGGGGATGTATTTGATAGTAGTAGTATAGATATGGATTACGCATATTTGATGGTATATACTCGTAAATATCGCGTCAAAAAACCCGATAATTGTGAACCCATTCTAACATGGTTACTTAATATAGAGCCAGATATCAACGTAGGTAGAATAGAGAATGATTACACTGCAGATGAACATATACCAAATGATGCCTTACTATTGGCCTGTAACAATGGGCATATTGAAGTAATGAAATGGCTATTTACCGAAGAGCCGTATTTAGCTTCGTTCAAGAATAGATGTTATATATGCGATATATTTGAAATAAGTTGTTGTAATAGCAATTTAGATATTACAAAAATTATATTTGAGAAATTAGCACACTATATTAGTGTAAGGGTTCTTATTCTTAATAAAGCATACCAAAATGCGATACATCATCAAAATACACAAACTGCAGAATGGTTATTACAAATAAATCCAACCATAAATGTAGAAGTGAACAACCAGTCATTCTCAATCTAAGTATATTGATATATTATAACATTGGTCAATTAAAAATTACAAACAATAAATTGAACGCCTTCTAACCATCATAGCTCATGACCGAGCTACTAACTTGGCTCAAATAGTGGTTTGTAAAGTTAGACACAGATAGAGAAATGAACATCTGTGTAATTGAAGTTTAATATGACTCTGTTGTTGACTTGTTAAACGCATAGCTCTTAACCGGGAATATGCGGATGAACACTCTGTGGGACTGATCACACCCGTTGCCTGTTTGACAAGAAGATAGTCTCGACCAAGTTTTAACCTTATAAGAAGTTAAGGTTAATTCCTCGTCAGTGGATAGTATTAAATGTAGATGATGCACATGATTTGTTTGGATTGTACTACTCGGGAATAAGGGTAAAACAAAATATCATATAGGTTGAGTTTTATCAAGCGTGGTCTCATAGCTTGTCTGTAGATTATGCGAAATCTGTAACTCAGAAAACAATCCCAGGGGACGCTCTGTTTTTATTGATATAACTAATATTATTTTATGATTATATGTATATATAGATAACAATGGATTATAATAACGATAACTATGATAATTATGACATATTAAATGAAAAACTAGATATATATGATTCAGATAAGAACAATCTATTGACTAGACAACCATTTCGGGATATAAGTAAAAAATCTGATAGTATATTTGGTAGCCTTGGATATGGTAAAAACATGCAACGCGTATTAATTAATAACGAGTTGAAAACTAATTCGTCCAAAGGAATTGATTCGAATACATTAACAGATGAAAATATAGAAAATATTGAAAATATCATACGAAACCGAGGTAAGGAATCAGTGACAGCTTCTGGTATGGATGATAAGGAAGCTATGCGTATTTTATTTTCTAATGCTAAAGCTGCACGTAAACTAAGAACTGGTGGAAGGCGAAAGACTATGAGAAGGCGAAAGGGAAGAACCAAAAAACAAATAAAATCGAGACGGCAAAGAAGAATTACACCAACTAGTCGGCGTAATCGCCGAAGTATTAGACAACGTCGAACAAGAACCTCTCATAGATAAGAATATGTAACGTAAACTTATACTGAAGTTGAGCAATATCAATATTTGTAATCTAGAAAACAGTTAAAGGTAAGATTTGACTATAAGTAATTTAAGTAATTATTTATATTCGTTATAGTAAACCATTTATTATTGTGCTGTCTCTAACCATATGACAGACACATTTTTTAATATTTGCAGACATGTCATTGAACAGCCAACGATGAATATAAATATAGACGAGTTCAGACTTGAGGTGCTTTTAAATGTTTATGCAAACGAAAAGCGGGCATTTTTTTATCAGAGATTCTTTCGACCGTGTATATACGATGTCCATAAATGCAAGAAGAATAAAATGAAGATGGGACATGAAATTACTAGACAAGAAAAAATACAAATAAAGTTTAAATGCTTTGAGAATATTATGACGGTACCAATGAACCTATTTGCTCAACCAAGTAATGCGGCTGGAGGAGTTCATATAATAGAAGAAATCCTTGATATATATACAAAGTGTCAGCGACACTATCATGCGTTTCTACGTTTCGCACATATCATAAAATACAAGTACTCACTTGTAAAAAATACATGTGATCTGATGCTAATGCCTATTTCGGAAAAGGACCGAGGGGTGTATTCTCTTATCGAGGGAAATACAAAACACGTCTTTCGTGTACATGAATTGAGACAAATTATTCTTTCATCAATTAGTCATACAGATGATTACTTTCCTGATTTATTAGATTTGAAAAATCCATATAATAATGCCACAATACGCATTGACCAACTTTATAATTTTTATTTTTATATGAAGACTCATAATTATGCCATCGATGAGTTAGTTCACGCGTATTTTTTGAGTGGGTTTGATGAGTCAAAATATATCGAAAAATACGAGATATTAATACGCGATAGAGCAATTGAGACTGCAGTAAAAACAAGCCATCACGACAAGCTTTATTCTATGGTGTTGAAAATGTTGATGCAATATAAATCGTATGTAAAAACAATCCAGATTTCGTGTGGATTTCCAAAGCAAAAGTTGGTTGAAATAATGAGACCTTATCTCTTGCTGTATTACAATCACCTTCATTACGCACAAGATTTTCCAAAAAGATATGAGTCGGAAGAATTGCTCAAAACCAAGCTTCAAAATCTCTACGTATTCAACCCATCGTTTGGCCAGCGAACAGTTGTATGTGAAAGTGACATTGCAGAAAGAACGATTGTCAGATACAATTGTTCTGCCCCCGAGTTTTATAAAGGATTTAATTACTCCATGAAACACAGAATAAATGACTATGTGTATATGGAACTTCCACTAGACATACAGTACGAGAAAATGAAGAAAATTATAGGTTCGGCTATTTTGACTGAAAATATGTTTCACTCTACTAGAGACTTGGTTGGTTATGAGCATGAAGATGAATATGAACACTACTTAAATATGTATTACGCAAGAGATAGACTCGACATGCTTCGTCAACCGATACGTCGAAATAATAGTGGAAGGAATAATCGTTTATTTGAATATCAAAATACTCAATATGATACCACACGAGATAATAGAGAAACACATACGTATCCATATACGGACACTGACCCGTATCCTGATACGGATACGGATACCGATACGGATACGGAGATTGATACTGATACGGGTGCGAATACGGATAATGATGATTCAGTTCGTGACTCCGATACGAGTCAATATATTATCACACCATCAGATGTTGATAATACTGATTTGATTGCACAAGTGCCAAACATTAATGTTGACGCGTCACAACATCAATACAATGCTAATGAAACTCTTACCATTAGTAATATCACGCAGCATACGTCACTCGGGCCCCTCGTGATTTGTATAAATTATTTTCAACCTATGCCTCTTATTTTTCAACGAGATGAGTTTTTGCAATACATGTTGCAAATGACTTCGTATGATGTATCTAATCAAAATAGAAACATCTGGCCATCTATCTCGGTTGCTCCAGAAACTCAACAAATACAGTGGCAACAACTTGAATCACGAGAAAATGATGGCATGAGTGTAAATGCCGCTCTAGATAACACCCATCTTTGTCAAGATACTCATGTTGATAATGCGGATGCGGATGCGGATGCGGATGAGGATGAGGATGAGGATGAGGATCATGAATTAGCTACAAGCTCTATCCTGACACAAAACATGAATCATTGTTCGTCAATTTCAGATGAGTATCTAAGGGCACGGTTCGAGGAGATGCGCCGTGAGGAATATTTAGAAATGGGGTTTACAGAGGAAGAATATGCCGATATGCGCGATACATCCTTTCATGAATACGGAAGTGACGGAGAATGTGAAGACTGGTGAATATATTTTTTATTTTGAAAAATACATAGTTGCTTTATAAGATACTATGTATTATAGGATATTGTATGTATGTCTAAACATATGCAAGAGTTTATTTAGATGTCCTCATTAACGTCACCTCCTCCGTAGAAGCCTTCGGAACGACGGCCACGGAACTCTTCATCTTTACTCTTTGTGCCTTCTCTGAATCCTTCTCTTGCAGGAAGAGAACGAGCACACATGCTGTAAAGGAGGCGGATAACAAAGAAGTGTGCAAAAAGAGTGAGAAGTTGAATCACCTTACTTCCCATGTGATTTTTCATAAAAGTGCTAAAATTAGTTATGTTTTTAATGCCAGATAGGAAAAAATCTGCGACACTTAATGTACCGATAATAAGGTAAATCACCATCAAGTAGTAGAAATAATCACAGTATCCATTGTGAAAGTCGGGTTGAAGTACAGAGTTGACGTTGTCCATGTTTCACTTATAGTATAACTAAATATAAAAGTACGGCGAAGATGGGTTGATTTGGGGTACATTGACCTAAGAAAGAGTTTTATCAATTGTATTCACATCTGAAATAGGTTCTTCGTCGTCAATAAGTTTCATGGCTCCATCAATCTTTTTGGCAGGTTTAACGAGTATTTTCTTTTTCGATATTGGAGTGCTTATTGTTCTAGTCGTTTCTTCTGCTGCATCATCTGTATCCGCGGAAAATGGTGCAAATGGCTGCATCTCGAGAACCTTGTTATAATCGTACTCATTTGCGTATGTGGTCGTCATGAATGATGGGTTCACGGTGTCATATGTATTTGTTGTATCATATCCAGTTTCTGTATATGCAACTAAATCGTTGAAATAGTCGTTTTTTAAAGACGACTGTGATATAACTAACTCAGTTGCACCCAAGTTGAACTCTGTATCACCAATGCCTAAAAATTGAGTAGTGTCTAAAAGGTATCGTCTAATGCGTGTATATCGCAAAAGCTGATCTGCAATTTTATATACATAGACAGTTTCATTATCTATTTCAGATGCAATTAGGTTCTTTTTTGGGATTACCAATGCACAGCTGAAAAGGTCTGCTCCATCAGATGTTGTATTCTCTGCGGATAAATCCTGTGTTTTTGGTTCCATGATACATACTGGATTTCTCTCGCTACACGTATTTTTATCTGCGTTAATACATATGCTTACATTCTTGAGTGTTTCGATCTCTATATCTTCTTTGAAATATACATGCGACGCAACAAGCTTCTTAATAAGTTCTGTCATTGCTGTCAGCTTTTTGTCATAAAGCATCATATTGCTAGCTATGATTTGGTCTATCTCTTCTTTTATCGCCAAGTTCACGTAGTCGTGAAGTAAAATACGCACCGTGTTCCTAAATGCGTTAAAAAAGTTTGTCTCGAGACGAATTTTGTTGACATATTCTTTGCGTTCTACGTCAAATGACCTATTTCCAGGAATATTAAGATCAATGTAACTCTTTGCCAGATTAGAATGGTCTCGAACATATCCATTGTGTCTCATGATTTTAATATCGTCGTTGACATTGCTCAGCTCGATTGGTGTGGATAGAAGAATTACTTGGTTAGTTATTGTGATAACCCCAACGATCATTTCATTATCAACAAGCTTGAACTCGGGACTCACTGGAATACGGCTCTTGGAGTGATAGACAACTTTATTCAAGAAATCAATTGTTTCATTATATGGATGATAAAGACTATCGTCGTCGATGAATGTGGTTCGTGTTTCACTAGTTAGGATGTTTCCAGATGGGTAACATGGTATAATTCCGATATTTTCGCCAATCTTGACTTCAATTGCGATTGTTTTATACGAGTAGTTAAACACATGACGAAGGACCTCTATCTTGATAGTGCGTATTTGATTCAACACTACAAGCAGAGTTTTTAATAAAATAGGTGTTTTCATTTTATATTCGCGACGTAAACTTGCCATTGGACTGCACTTATTTTGGTAGATTGGGTTAACAATCTTATCGAGAAATGTCAGCACTGAAGAGGGGGTCATTTCACCTGTAACATCTGGGGTTTCACTCTGGGTATGTGCAAAGTATCTCTGAAAGGTTATTGCATTGGCTGTCTTCTTAAGTGAATACATCGGTTCATAAATATCGCCTCGTTTAATAAGAATAATGCTCGGTTTTTCACGGTTGTATATCAAGCTGGAGTAGTGATTTGTAGGACATATAATCTCAACCTTTGTGGTGGCATCGTCTTCTGGAATATCCAAAATAATCAAGTTTGCTCCCTTTGGATGAGAGTCGTGTATTCCCGAATCACACATAAAATCCCATAAATAGGTGTGGTCGACCACGGTGCTATCTACACTCAAGAAGGCCTTAAAATTGTCAAATGACCGTGCTAGTTTGCGGAATGCCAATTCATTATTCGGCGAGTATATCGCAGATGTTTTGTATGGTTCAATATCTTGCGATTCGATGTTAATATCGCTATAGAACTCTTGAACTAAGTTGCCATTTTGATATTTTGCAAAACGTTCAATGGTAAGCTTATTAACAAGATACTCTTTGAACTCGCGCAATGGTTTGCGATTAGTCGGGTCAATGTAGAACATAACGTCTGCCATGGCGGACATGAAGTGTTGTGTATGATTTGTTCCCGCCGCTGTCTCTACTCCATGTCGAAGGAGTACAACGAGGTCTTCTTTAATTTGCATTCTCGGTAAATCAGCTAGGTAGTCACTTGAATAGTCTTTTAATAGATACTGAACCTCTATGGGCAAGAACCCCCATCGTCCTAAGTGAACTGGCGTAGTCGCTTGGTCGAGAATGTATAACGCGTCGCCTTTTGGTTGAGCAGGCTGAAAGACTTGGGGAGTCTGTGCTGGTGCATTAGGATTTACACTAGCAGCTTCAGTGTCGTTAACGGTATTCTCTTCGGACTCTTCTGGAATCTCAACTTCTTTCGAACACTCGTTATTCATATTTATGCGGGCTGGTGGCCGAGACAACTTGCCGTCTGCATTTTCGGTAAACTTAAAACAGCATGGCAAACATTTTCCTGTTGGATGTTTCTCTCTTGGTAAAAACGACGGATAGTTTGCAAGATATTTTCCTGTCTTACTCGATATACGATTTTGTCCAGTGAACTCGTACACAAAGTTCCCGTCGTCTTTTACTTTATCCTGTCCTCGTGGAATAATACCTCCACATGTGGGATGTTCTAATATAGGATGTCCGTTCTTGTCGACCATGGGCTCACCAGTCTCGCTGATTTTTTGGTGCATCTCTCCTGGATAAATATAACTATTTGTCTTGAGACACCAATATCGCGGGCACGAGTACACGTTTCGTTTCTCGCGACTTGAACCATACGTAACAATAAATCGCTCATCTAGTTGCGTTTCTTGTTTAATAATCTGGTCTTGTTTTTCTTTACTCAGCTCATCAAACTCTGCTTTACCATATTTTTCAATAATGGCGGTTCTCTCATGCTCAACATTTTTCTTGTACTCTTCTTGTGTCATTAACACTGGCTGTCGTCCGTACGCAGAATCACACTTTGTAGAGTATTTAACAAACTTTTCTTTTCCATCTCCTTTTGCTAAGAACAAGTCGTTATCCGCTTCCTCCATTATTTTAACAAATGGGTTAGGTTTTGACAATCGCATCCCAACAATATTTGAAACTGTATTTCCACCTTTTTTTATATTTTTGGTGTGTACATCTCTAGGTGTACGTGTTTTTGAGTGGTTACGTCCGTGCATTCGCGAACCACCCCCTTCTAGTTCACCTGCATCTTCGGAATCCTCGTCTTCGTCCTCGTCGTAATCATCATAATCTGCGTAATCATCTGCATTTGCGTCATTTCCATATATAAGGTCGAGTGCGTTTAACGTTTTTTTCTCACCTTCTCCTTGGTACTCGATTGGTTGTACATTATCAACAACTCGAACTGCATTATCATCAATGACAAGCTCTTGTGTATCCATTATATGTTTATCAGTTGCAGAAAGTATATCGTCTTTCCGAACATCTTCGTTTTGAGATAAGCTACACACCTTGTCCAAATCAGGAATTATACTTGACATTTCATTGTAGGATACTGACAGAGCAACAAGACTGTCGACGTATGTATCCAGACATTGGATATAAAATATATTATCGATTCCTGATATTTCAATACGAACCTTCCTCTTGGTTTTGAGAGACTTTTTTGTCACGTCAGCAATTTTCATTGCAAACCCTGGATTGGAGCGAATGCGCATTGTCTTTGCACCAATTCCACCCGTATCGATGGTCAATTGGGTTGCAACGCGGGCAATAATCTCACGCGCTTCGTCTTCGCCAATATCATGTGCATCCATTAAGTTTTCAACTAACATATCCCCATGATACCCTTCCCTCCGCTTTATCTGTTCAACCACGAAAGCCTCTTTACTCGTCATTTTGTTGAAGTTTGATACCTTGCGATAGCGCATGCTAGCTCCATTTCTCCCCAAAACATTAAATGAGTTAATGATAAATGCGGGAGTCAAACATCGTTGTGCATTTTTAATATCAAACTCGGAATCATAATTATTTAGGTGGACATCATACGCATATTTAATATGAAGAATGTCGATATTATTCTCGTAGAGTCCAGAAAAGAGACTAACCTTATACCCACTTTCCGCCAAAAAGTCAGCGATCTGTTTCATAAATGGATTTGCATATCTCATAACAAGATTAGTTGTTTCTGACAATGTAATAGGCCTGGGTGATGTGATATTAATCACCATGTCACCATTCTCTTGAAACTCACACACAAACTCAACTTCTGTCATATCTTGAACCTGGATGTATGCGGCAACACATTTTGATTTACCGATATTTGATGATAACTGGAATATCTTCGTCTTTGTCAGAATCGGAATTACGCGATTATCTTTTGTTTTTTGGTCACCATATAACCTGTACATGGGCTCGCGTTGCACGCCTGGATTCAGCTTCGTAAATGGAACATTTTTGTCTACGTGAATTAATTTAAAAATGGTGTCAAGTGGTGCATTAATATCAAAATCTTGCTGAATTGCAAACCGAATCTCCATAATACCTTGTGTATCATATTCGAAGGTTTGTCCAGGTCCAGTTTTTGTTGCACGAGATACATTGTGAAGTAGGTCTTCCTTCAAATAATTATTTTGGGTTGATTCTGATAGAAGAGAGGTTGTTTCTTTCATAATACTATCTCTAAGCTCTCGTAAATGCACAAGAGATGTTATTTGTTGTGCAACGAGTGCTGGAAAATAGATATTCATCAAATACTGTTCGTTTAACTGTTTTGTAGTAGACGCGTGATACTGCAACACATTTTCTGCCATAGCGACATAAATAGTGTTATTGTTAATAATCCCATTATCTAGCAATATGTTATTATTCGTCGTGCTCGTTGCATTTATACTAGCAGTGTACAGCAAATTATCAAAATGTTTTATATCATATGGGTTATATGGAAATGGGTAATGACTATCAATTAGGAATAATTTCTGACCTAGCATTCGAACTACATTAACGTTTTTGTCGAACATGTTAAGTTTAAGAATATCGTCGTATGAATAATCATCCTTGTCAGGTGATAATGTGATGAGTGGGGGACCATCTGCAAACTCTTGTTTTATATTTTGCAACATGTTGTCTATTCTCACTCTTGAAAGAACAACTCGTCTTTTTTGAGTCAGCGTGTTATACACATCTCTCGGGAATAGCGTTTCTTTTTTCGAACAAAAAAGAAAAATCTCGTCGATTGAGATTTTAGAGGATTCTCCAATTTCTAGTAATATCTTTATTTTTATTGTTATGATAGTATCGTCTAAATATATAGACTGTTTGCTAAACACAACATCTATATTAGTGTTCTTAATATGTTCAAGTTCCTCATTAGTAAAAATGGGGTTTCCAGTGTCCTTATCTAAGAACTTTTTGTTTGTTGGGTCGCTGGCAAAAAGAGATTTGAGCTCATTTGGTTCCGCATCATTTCCAAAAAAAACAATTATTGTATCTTGTTCTCTCTCTACTTCAAGACCTTCTGTTTTATCATGTGTTCCTTTTACAAGGTGTACTTTATAGATGCTATTTATAGTATTCATATATATAGTTTAACAACATTTTTATCAATATACGTTTACTAATTACATTACATTGTGTAATATTTTACTCTGAACAAACTTACTAGAGAATAATTATTTATATGATAAGTATATAAGGTTATATTCATCGTTTGTATTTGTATAACAATGCCAGTTATTAACGAACTCCTAGTTTTGTCAACCGCATATTTTATAACATTTATTATTTCAACAATATTGATTGTATACATTCTTCAATTGCCTACAGTTATAACTCGTCAGAAAAATCTTGTGCAAGAGTATTACTATGATAATTTTTTCAATAGTTTTGTGTTTGATTTGTTCTTGATATTGGTCTATCTCTTATTATCTCAATTGGTTATTTACGGACTAAATGCCACATACTTACTCACTCGTATAATACTTGTCGCAATTACCACCTTATGCATTTCAGGAGCTTTTTATTTATTCTTTATATCAAGACCACTTAATAAAGATGTCTTCTTTTCAAGATGGTTTTATGCAGCAGGGTTTCGTGCGGTCATATACGACATTGTATTACTTACAATAACCTACTCAATTTTAATGTTTATATTGGTGAAAACAAAGGATAGAATAAAAACATGGGTTGAATGAATCTATAAATGATAAATATATTGTAATGGTAATATAGGGTTTACAACTGTTTATAAATCATATATTATATACATTTGTGATAACGCACACACACGCACAAGCACACACATATATAATTAGTTATGCGTCCATATCGTAATGAAAAACGAGCTCGAAGTGACAGTTTTGAGGAAATAAGTCTCGGAGTGGAAAATGCACTAGAATCAAAGTACTATCGTTATGTAGTCATGTATGTGCATCATTTGAGAGAAGATAGATTGATATCGGCGGATATGCACGAACAAATCCTTGCAAATGGAACGATTGATAATATTGTGACAAAAAAGAAACTACTTGGACTTAAGAATATACACCTTTCTCATTTTGAACAAAATATATTTCGTTCTTACATGAAGCAACAATACAACGACGAAATAAATACGTGGATAGACATTGTTAGCCCATATATGAGAAACACCCACCTTGTAGAAAAACAATGTGTTCCATGTCACAAGCTGTGCGATGACTTAGTAAACTATATAATTGCGTTTATATAACAATTTGTGTTTGTGGATCTATTCAAATATCAAAATATTACACATCATAATATGGATTGTCGGTAATAGTCATTCCACAATAAGATTTGTTATTTTTCTTATAATCAACTGGGTTGTACATCTTAAGCTCTTTCGACTCGACTAAAATAAACTTAAAATTATCCCAAAACTCCTTCTTATGACCAACCGACTTTGTCGCAATATGTGCAAGTTCATGGAAGTAAACAAACATCAGTGTATTCTCGTCAATTAATCGCTCGCTATGTTTGGATTTTGATAGACAAAACGCTAATTTTTCCCCCTTGTTTTCACTATACGCAGTTAACTCACTGGTAGGTAATGTTTCTTGCACCTTCTTTGGATTAAATCCTTTTTTTAGTCGTTTTACTCGTTCATCATTAGGATGTTTCTCGTAAAGCTTGTTTACAAACTCAGTTGCACGCTTTGTTACTCTTGCTAAAAGATTAGCTGCCTCGTCTAGTTTAAGCCGATTTCTTACGCAGTACTTATGCCCATCTTCAGTTGCAATGATACACTTTAGGTTAAAGATTTCACTTTCAGAATAGATTTTTAAGCTATATATAATGACAAATCCCAGAATACAATAGAAAAGTATGTCTTGTTTTAATAGGTAATCAATCATGTTAGTATCAGATATAAGTTATTTATCCCTAAGATTATAAATGCGTTGCTTATATAGTAATAAAATAATCTGGTAACTAAATTGATATCTTAGTTAGTATAATATATGTTCGGAAGATATATTATACGGAAATAATTATCCAATACGTCACACATGACATATGAACATAATTAGTTTGTTTTTATAGAGTAATACCTTTACGCGTAGTGTCGCCCTCAATAGTAGATTGATTCCATGGCCCGTTATAGGTGCGAGGATTCGGGTCTTCTCCTCGAAGTTGCAAGTTTGCATTCCTTAATGGAGCGTCGCTTCCCGAACCACCAATATGGTAACCTGCGTCTAACAACGCCGCATTATTTCCACCATTTGCAGTTGGAGCCATAGATGCGAACTCATTGTTGCTGTCGCTTGGAAGAAGATCTGCGGGGTTAACAATCTGTGCGGGAGCTTTTTGTTGCCCATTTACGGGAGCAAAATCTCCAGAAGAACCGTCATTACCAGAAACCTCTTGTTTTTGCTGCGGCTGTGGTTGATTGCTATATATCGCGGCGTTTGAGGAAAGACTTTCATAACCATCACTTCCACCTAAAGCCTTATTATTGATATAGTCTGACAGAGTACTAATAGCAAATGCAGACAATAACAAAATAATGATAACACCTAGACCGTAGTCTGACATGAGCTTTTTGAAACTAGTCATTATATAATTTGCGAACAATAAAATTTATAGAGTTGTGTGTATTATGCAAAATAGTCGATGTAATGAATGCTAATTGTATTATTTTTAGTATTTGACATCGTTAATATTTCCTAAAGATGTATATATAATATTACATGCCATCTTCACCCAACAATATGTCTGAAGCAACAAATACGTTATTTAAATTGTTATTTTGATTTCCTTCATCACTCACATTAATATTATATTCTCTTGTGCAAGACACCCCATTTCTTACCAAAGAAGGAGGGGTAATATTGCTAATATTTACAATATCAGATATATTTTCTTCAACATTTTTTGTATTTGCAAAAATATCGCGATAGTCAACCATACTTTCTACTGGAATAGAAAATACGACTTCGGTTAACTTAGCATTTGTATCCATAACGTATGATTGTAACTTAATAAAGTCGTTTTTAAAGTCATTGAGTTCCTTATGAACACCTCCAATTGTGCTTTCTACTCTCTTTATATCAAAGAATGTATTTGGGTTCACATCTGAATTATTTGCACTATTAGCGTTTTTTTCTAAACTACTAATGCGAGATACAATAGAATCGAACACAGACGCGTCAACTAAATATTTATTCTGGGTCTGGTCTCCAAACTCTTTTGTTTCCTGTACTGATTGCTCAAGTTCTCCCATCTTTGACTCTATTAGATCTAATCTGGAAACAATCATTTGAATTGCCTGGGGGATGGTTAACTTAGTAATAGGTCCAGGAGAAGGAGGAGGTTGTTCAAAGTTTGGATTGTATTGTGATGAGCCTTGATTTTCCATCAAGGGGT
>OCVQ010000680.1_pt1 | contig 29897 bp, 38 predicted proteins | sample 1539061 | NCBI WGS metagenome assembly OCVQ01 (sample SAMEA3355526, study PRJEB22509) | marine metagenome | biome: marine; feature: river plume; material: water | place: USA | collected 2010-08-08 | depth 0.5 m | reverse complement strand
CTTGAATAGTTTGTAAATCTTGTACTTTCATTTTACTTGTTTTTGATTGTTTGAAAAATTGTTTTGATAAGTGCAAATACTACTAATAGAGTTGCACTAATTAAAAAGGCTTCGAGAATACTAATCGTTTGCATTGTTATCAATTAAAAGGTGAGTAATAAGCTTACCTACATAACTAATAAATAGGATAAACAAAAGTAATTGGGTGTAAAATAGTGTCATAATAAAGGGCCATTTGTTTTATATGGCACCTCTAAGATAGGCATTTATACCATACAAACATCAAAGATTGTTAAAAATATTAAAGTATTTCAGCTTATCAGGTTTGTACTGGTCGGAGGGTTTGAGCTATCAGGATCGTTGTCCAACGTATATATTGGGTAACTCTATACAATATATAGGGGTTATATTGTTTAATATATACTATATTATATAATATACTTATTCTTGGTTAATACATAGGTATATTGTTATATCTATTGATTAGAAGTATTTAGAGTAGATTGTTACTTTTGCCATCACCTTGCGTAAACTATCAATGAAGTATAAATACATTAGTTTTGTAATTGGATAGGCTAAAATAGGATAGGAGAGGAGTCTCATAATTTATATTATGTTAAATGGGACTAAGCCCCTCCCCTACCCTACCCCCTACCCTATTTTTTCGTGCCAAAAAATAATCGTATGCATTGGGCCCTTCATTATTCTGATTTATAACATTGACTTAACATTGTTTGACATTGTAATTTTTTTATTTTTCTATATAACACATTATAAAAACCAATAATATGAATGCAGAGTTCAAAGACATCACTAAAGAAGCTTTTATCATAGCTTACAAGGAGAACTTCGGTAACATAACCATCTCTTGTGAATCAGCTGGGGTATCTAGGTCATCGTATAACGTATGGGTTAAGAATGATCCTGAGTTTGCTAGGAAACTAGCTGAAATAGAACCTGAGGAGATAATGCTAGACTTTGGTGAACATAAGTTAATGGAACGTATTGCTAAGGGTGATACATTGGCTACAATGTTTCTACTAAAGACAAAAGGTAAGCGTAGAGGATACATAGAAAGACAAGAGGTTGCTCACGAAGGAGATGTTGTTAAGCAGATTACTGTGAATGTCTTAAAGGCTAATCACGTTGATGATGTTCCTAAGCTAGATGGTGATGAGAATATGCAACTAGAAGATAGTGGCTTTGTGGTTCCTGCTACTGAAGCTGCCAATATCCAAGATATACCACTTTACGAGTATGATAAGGAGGTAGAATTAGAGAATGAAGCTGGAGAGTATCAAGAATAGCTCTATTTGTCAATATAAGACGATTCTAGCCATTATCTACCTTTGAGTAGTACTATCTATCCAAAATGACATAGAGTGTCTTAAATCGCTTCTAATTGCTTTTTAGCTATGTTACCAATTTGGTTACATTTACATTTGTTCGTACTAAAAAGTGTTATCAAGCTACATAAAACGGTAGCATTACTACTGATTGTTCACAAAAAGTAAACTTTCACGGATTCGTGAACATAACAAAAGATATATGTTACTTTAAAGGGATAAAGTAATGTTATAACTTGACTTATGTTATAACAAAGTAAAGCAATAACTTGACTTTTTGACTTATATCAATCACTAATGTGTCTTATATAGGTCAAAATGAGCCGATTTTGATTGATATACGGCTCATTACTGATTGATACCCCTACCTTCCTATAAAATGAAAAGTATTAGCTTTGACTTGAGCAAACCAAAAATTTTAATTTATTTCTATGGAAGTAACCACCAATGTCGTCTTTCAGATATTAAACGAATCGAAGAAAAGGATTTCTGTGATGCAAGGAGGAACGAGGTCAGGTAAAACTTACAACGTACTTACCTGGTTTATCGTAAAGCTGCTGCAAGAGAAAGGAAAAACCTTAACTATTTGCCGTTCATCCCTACCGAGCATTAAAGGTTCCGTTATGAGGGACTTTATTGAGATATTGTCTAAATATGGGCTATACTCAGAGGAGAAACACAATAAATCAGAGAATTTATATTTCCTAAATGGAAATACGGTAGAATTTGTATCTACCGACCAACCTCAGAAGATTAGAGGTCGTAAAAGGCATTATTTGTTTATTAACGAGGCAAATGAGGTCAATTACGAGTCTTGGATGCAATTAGCCCTAAGAACTACCGATAAAATTGTTTTAGACTATAACCCTTCGGATTATTACTCCTGGATTTACGATAAGGTAATTCCTAGAGAAGATACTGACTTTACGATTACGACCTATAAGGACAATCCATTTTTGGATAAGACCATTATTGCAGAGATTGAAAGACTACGAGAAGCTGACCACGAATATTGGAGAGTTTACGGACTAGGAGAAAGGGCAATTAGTGAGGCAACGATTTATTCGCATTGGAGAAGAAGAAGAAACTTCCCTGAGGGTGGAGATGTGTTTTATGGCCTTGACTTTGGCTTTAACCACCAAACTGCCCTGGTTAAGTGTAAAAACTTCGATGGTGACATATATGTTGAGCAAATGATATATGATACCAAAATGTCTACCTCACTTTTGATTGATAGGATGAAATCCTTAGGCTTATCTCGTAGAGACGACATATTTGCAGATCCAGCAGAACCTAAAACAATAGCCGAGGTAAATAAAGCTGGGTTTAATCTTAAACTAGCAGCTAAAGATGTTTTTGCAGGAGTAAACAAAGTAAAATCATTTCCGATATTTATAAAATCAGAATCCTTAGATTTGTTAGATGAGATTAAAAACTATAAATGGAAAACAGACCACGATGGCAATACAATGGATGAACCTGTTAAGTTTCGTGACCACTTGATGGATGCTATGCGTTATGCCATATACTCAAAATATGCTAAACCGAAGCGAGGTTGGATTGTTTAGATTGCAAAGCAATGTGAATTAGGCTAAAAATTTGTTACTTTTGTAAAAATATCTTATAGTGAAGTTAACGGACATACTAAGTGCGGTGAATCCTTTTAAACAAAAGGCAGCCACTAAAATAAAAACGACTATTAATAATCCCTTCTCTGATTTTGGTGGACTAATTGGTGGTAGAACCCTCTATCCTAATTTAGATTATGCGAAGTTCGTACAAGACTATGATAACAATAGCGAAGTCTATTCTATCATCAAACGTATATCAAAAACCATTTCTACAGTTCCATTTTACGTTTACAAGGTTAAAAGCAAAAAAGAACTAAATACTTACAAGGCAATGATGGCTAACGCATCTAGTGGTGCCGATATAGCCAAAGCTGAGTTAGTTAGAGTAAAAGCGGTAGATGAGATTGCAGATAGCCCATTGAACAAATTATTAGAAAGACCAAACCCATACCAATCTTTATCTGAGTTATTAGAAAATATTGTAGGCTATAAGCTTATTACAGGCAACTCTTATATCTGGGCCAATAGATTGTCCAATGGTAAGGTTGCCGAACTAGTTGTGCTTCCATCTCAATATGTAGCTATCATCAGCGATGGTACCATTAATGGGGTTGAAGGATACTCTTTCACATTAGTAGGATGGGATCAATTAAATGTAAATGACGTAATTCACTTAAAATACTTTAACCCTTACTTTAACACTAATGGTCAACAATTATATGGTTTGTCGCCTTTACAGGCTGCTTACCGAACTGTACAACGCAGTAACGATGCTAAGGATACCTCTGTAGGTATGTTGCAGAATCAAGGGCCTAAAGGTATCTTGTATGCAGATGAATCAAATGACTTCGGCCCTGAACAAGCTGGTAAGTTAAAAGAAGATTTCTACAATCAGTACGGAACTAAAAACAAGATAGTTCAAAACGCAGGACAAATTTTAATAGCTGGTGCCAAGTTAGGTTGGGTAAATATGGGATTATCTCCTGTAGACTTGCAGTTACTAGAATCAGAGAAGATTACGCTTCGTGAGTTGTGTAATGTGTACGGAGTAAACTCTGCGTTGTTTAACGATCCTGATAATAAGACTTACAACAATATGAAGGAAGCTAAGAAGGAAATGCTTACACAAGTAGTACTTCCTGAATTAGTTTTAATTCGTGATGCGTTTAATAGATTCTTTGAAGGTGAAATTGGACAAGGTTACTATATCGATTTCGATATTACTGTGTTCCCTGAACTACAAGAGGATATGAAAGAGTTATCTGCTATCTTATCTCAATCTTGGTGGATTACTCCAAACGAGAAAAGACAAGCTATGCGTTATGACACAATCCAAGAGGATACGATGAATGAGATTTATATTCCTGCTGGTTATCTACCAGTAGCAGAACTTACAATGCTACAAGATCCTCGTAATGCTCAACAACAAGGAGATTATAATTTACCTCCAGTAAAATAATATATGTGTCCAAAATCTTACAACCTTCTCAGCAGTTTAACCTGCAACAAAAGATTGCTAGAAAATCAATAAACGAATTTGCTTCTAAATTAAAGGAAGCATTACAGTATGATTTTAATAAAGCAGCAGAGTTGGTTAAAGAACTAGGAGCAGACCAGGTGGCTAATTTTAACAAGACATTTTTCGACAATAACAAAGTTTCCAATATTTTACGAACTTTGTACGAAGGTACAGGTGGCTACACAGCGATGAGGTACCAAAAGATATTTGACAAGTATAAGAAAGAAGAAGCAATAGATTTAGATCCCCTAAATATCTTTGACGAGTGGTTAGCTTTTATGTTGTCCTATTGGACAGCCATTAGTGGCCCTAAGATGTTTGGGATTCAAAACACAACAGACAACGAGATAGCTAGGATTCTAAATAACGTATTACAGTATGGAAGAGATAATAACCTTTCTACAAACGAAATAAACGAAATGGCTATTCAGCTTCTTAGAGAAGGAAAAATAAATAACGCAAGGAGTTTATTAATTGCAAGAACAGAAACTCATCAAGCTTTAAGTACAGGTGCGATGGGAGCAACAAGAGGAATTAATATACCTTTGCTTAAACAATGGGTTCACGCTGAGTATGTAGCACTACCTAGAGCTTGGCATCAAGCCTTAGATAGACAGACGAATCCTGATGACGGTGGAGTAAGAATACCTGTGAATCAACCATTCCTAGTAAACACTCCTAAATACGGTGTAATTGAAATGCAATATGCACACGATGAGAACGGTGGAGCAGTAAATAACTGCAACTGCCGATGTTGTACGGTGTATGTAGCTTAAACAAATAAATATGAGTAATTTTTATAACAAAAAGTCGATTGAAGGTGCTCCCATAGATATGGAAGACAATAGTAGAGTTATTACAGTCTACTATTCTGCATTTGGTAATGTAGATAGCGATGGTGATATTATTACACCAGGTGCTTTTACTAAAACCTTAAAAGAGAATGGCCCACAAGCTAAAAATAGAGTGTGGCATTTAATGAACCATTCTACTGATAAGCCTATTGCTAAACCTTTTGAGATTAGCGAAGATGCCTTTGGATTAAAGGCAAGTGTTAAACTACCTAATACAACTTTAGGCAACGACCTATACGAGTTGTATAAAGATGGTCATATCACAGAACATAGTATCGGATTTCAGACTATTAAGTCACAAGCGAAATCAGGATACAATGAAATCAATGAAATTAAATTGTATGAAGGAAGTTCCGTATTGTGGGGTGCAAACGCTAATACACCAACAGTTGGAGTTAAAAGTCAGATTAAGTCAACTCTAGTAGATGAGATGGGTAAGACCATTAAGTCTTTGAGAAATGGACACTTTACTGACGAAACATTCGAGCTGTTAGAACTTAAACTTAAACAATTACAACAATATCTATCTGAGATGGAAGATGAAGAATCAATCACGCCTGAGCCAACCGCTGAAGAAGCATTGCCAACTGAGGAAGCTGATCCGATGATTTCTGTTGAGATAGAGATAAACAAATATTTACAATCATTTAAAATTTTTTAACTAATGGTAGAAGAAATTAAAAGTGCATTCGAAGGCATTAAATCCGAAGTAAACGGAGCAATCGAAAGTGCGAAGGCTGATAATGCTAGTGCATTAGAAAGCGTTAAGGCTGACTTAGAAGCTACTAAAGCTTCAATCTCAGTTGTTAAGGATGAAATTGAAAAAATGGAAGCAAAAAACAATCGTGTTAAAATGAATCAAACAGAAGTAAAAGGGTTTAATGCTACCCTTGCAGAAGCTATCGAGAACAATTCTGATAGTTTAGCGAAATTAGCTCGTGGTGAACAAAAGCGTTCAAGCTTTATTATGGACACTAAGGCAGTAGGAAATATGACAGAAGCGGTTAACCTTACAGGTGACATCACTCGTCAATATGCTAACCAAGTATATGCTTTACCTTCTCGTAAGGTGCATATGAGAAGCTTATTACCAATCGGTAGTTTGTCTCAAGGTTTATTTACTTTCCCTTACGAAAGTGGTGGAGAAGGTGATCCAGCAGCTCAAACTCAAGGAAGTTCTAAAGCTCAAGTTGATTTTGACATTACAATGAAAGATGCAGCTGCTCAGTATATTGCTGGTTATGTTCGTATCTCTCGTCAAATGTTAGATGATATACCTGCTATGACTTCTTTCTTACAATCTCGTTTATTAGAGAAGTATTTAGTTGCTGAAGATGCTCAAATCTTAAGTGGTAATGGTAGTGCTCCAAACTTACAAGGTATTTTACCAGTAGCTACAGCTGCAACAGGTGCTGCTACAGTAGACGTAGAGCAATTAGTTCAAGCTATTGCTCAGTTAGAAACTTCTAACTATTCTGCTACAGGTATCTTAGTTAACCCAACTGATTGGGCTGCTATTATGAACACTAAGAACACTAACGCTGCTTACAGCTTACCTGCTTCTACAGTTGTTACAACTGATGGTAGTGTATCTATCGCTGGTATCCCTCTTTACAAATCAACTGCAATCGCAGTAGATAAGTTTGTAGTAGGTGACTGGTCTATGGGTGCTCAAATTATGCAGAATCAAGGTATCTCTGTTCAGTTCTCTGAATTTGATGCTGATAACTTTACTAAGAATATGATTACTGTAAGAGTTGAAGCTCGTATCGCTTTACCTATCTATTACGCTGGTGCGTTTATTTATGGTGATTTCGGTAACGTTGCTTAATCTTTAATTAGATTTACAATACAAGGGATAGCCTAGAAAGCTATCCCTTTTTGTTTACACTAAATTTTAACTATTTTTGTAAAAATTAGCATAATGCAGATACTAAGAGATGTAGCGGTTTTATCCGAGATTATATCAGAACCAATAACACTTTCTGAAGCGAAGAACTATCTAAGAGTAGATTACTCAGAAGATGATGCTTTAATAACAGCCTTAATTACAAGTGCAAGAGTTAGACTAGAACAATACGCTGGAGTTGCTATGACCGAAAGAACTCTACAAGTTATAGCTTATGTAGATGATTTAATAGAACTACCTTATGTGCCTATTTCTACGATATTAAGCGTAGAGTATTTTGATGGCCAAGATTGGGTAACCTTAGAAGATGGTAGTTATACTGTTATAGGTATTAACTATAAGAAAATATCTACTTTATATTATCCTTCAATGGAATATAGGTTTACCTATAATTGTGGCTATTGTGAGCCTCCTAGTTCTATGAGAACAGCAGTTTTTAAATTGCTATCAGACTTGTACGAATACAGAGAGTCTAGCGTTGAGTCTACTAAGCCTAACAGCAACGTAGTTACAGCTTACGAATTAATGAAACCATTCAAAAGAATTAACATATTTATCTAATGATTGGAAAACTTAGAAATAGAATAACCTTTAATAGCAAAACAAGCGTTTCTGATAGTGCTGGTGGCTTTGTGAACACTTTAGTATCTTATTATGTTTGCTGGGCTGAATTAGTGTCTAATAGCAATTCTAAGACCAATATAACAGGTAGAGATAGCTTGAATGATGCAATTACTTTTAGGATAAGATATACAACAGGCAAGACATTTACTCAAGCTCTTGTAATTACTTGGAAGTCAAGAACTTATCTAATTAACTCTATTATTAACGAAGGAGACTTGAACCAATATTATTTAATCGGTTGTTCAACTCTTAAGTAATGGCTAGTTTTCAAGCAAAGATTATTGGTGTAGATGCCATTATCAGAAAGATTAACGCTGCTCCTCAAAAAGTAGCTGAAGAGTCTACTAAGATTATAAACGATTCTGTTAAGGAAATATCTAATGCAGCTAAAGCAAAGGTTCCAGTTAAAACTGGGTTGCTAAAAAATTCTATAGGTTATAATTTATATACGCAAGGTATAGGAGCCTCTGTTTATGCCGATACAAGATATGCTGCTTATGTGGAGTTTGGTACAGGAGATTTTGGATTTGGGATACCTGTTTACCCAAATATTAATATGAGTGATTTAGAGAGTTATGCTTTATCGTTTAAAAAGAATAAAAAGTTTATAGGGATGCCATATAGACCATATATGTTTAATTCATATAGCGAGGTTTTAGGCAAGATGGTTAACAAGATTAAGAAAATAAGGATATAAATATATTTCGTTAAATTTGTAAAAAATGAAGGACTGCGGATATACATTAAGGAAGGCTTATATTGATAAGCTTACAGCGGCTTCTTACTCATTGAGTGTTTATGATACCATAGCACCTGACACAGTAGAACCACCTTATTTGATTATCAGTAGTCAGACACAAGCAGAGAATAGTAATAAACAAAGCTTCGGTTTTGATGTTAGTATTCAATTTGACATAGTTTATAGGACTTTTAAAGCAGGTGAAGTTGGTCAGAAATCAGTAGATATTTATACTAATGATTTTTTAGTAATTGTAGGAGTTAATCCTCCTAACTACCCAAATACGGCACCTGATTTTAAGATAGTAACTAGAAGGGTTATCTCTAATATTGCTACCTTTGACTATGTGAATGAAGCTTATGTTTTCAGAAGGGTGATAACAATGGATCATTTCGTGAATCAATTAACATAAAATAAAAATAAAATAAAATGCCGACAACAAGTGTATTTAACGGAACCTCATTAGTGGTTCTAATCGGAACGGAGGTAATAGGTTTTGCTACTTCTTGTTCATTAAGTTTAGCTATCGATACTCCTGATGCTTCTACTAAACAAAGTTTAGGATGGGCTGATGAGATTGGTGGACAAAAATCTTGGTCTTTAACAACTGATGGTTTAGCTACAGTAGTACCTGGTACAGTTGCTACTTATGTAACTACAGCAGAATTGAATGCTTTAGCAATCGCTAGAACTTCAGTTTTAGTTAAATTTACAACAGTAAACAATGGTACAGTAGATGGTGTAACTCCAGTTACAGGTGATGTGATTTATTCAGGTCAAGCATTTATCGAGAGCGTAGATATGACTGCTGATATGGAGAATCCAGTTACTTACTCAGTTTCTTTCAAAGGAACAGGAGCATTAACTATTGCTACCAACGCATAATAACCAACCAAAAATAAACCAAAATGAGAGGACAATTTGAATTAACTCTTTCCGATGGAAAGAAGATACCGATGCGTTTTTGTACGTGGAGTCTTAAAAGATTCTGTCAATTACAAGGCATAGGGCCTTCTGACATAGGAGAGGCTTTAAGTGGACAAACATCTTTAGATGCTATAATAAACTTACTGAAAGCTGCTGCTGAATATCCATTATACTCACAAGGTATAACACCAAACTTTACTGATATTGAAGTTTGTGATTGGGTAGACGATATGGGAGGAATGGGAAGCTCAAAGTTCCAAGAGGTGATGACAGCATTATCAGAAAGTATGCAAAGCGGTATAGAAGTAGCCCCAACAAAGTCAAGTAAAAAGGATGGAGTAAAAAAAAATTAGAGTGGATTGACATAGAGAAATATACAATGGGGGAGTGCAAAGTGCTTCCCCATTTGTTTTGGGAGATGACGATGGCCGAGTTAGATTTTGTGTGGTATGGTCAAAGACACGAAGAAGAACAAAAATGGATTAAGATTAGATGGCAGACAACAGTCTTAATTAACATTCAATTACCTAAAGGTAAAAAAGTCAAGCCTGAAGATCTAATAGAGTTAGATTGCGATATTCGTAACTTTGTGAAGCCTAGAATAATGGAAGAAGATGAATTAAAGGCAGTACTAAAAAAATATGGACATATATAAACTTATAGGATAATGGCAGATAATCAGATGGTTAAAATTGAGTTCGACTTTGATTTAGGAAATGTTCCTGCATCAGCTAAGAAATTTGCTGAATATCTAAGAGGTATTGAAACAACTTCTAAAGAAACTGCAGAGCAATTAAAAATGCTAGGAGATGATATAGATAAAACTTCTGATAAATTAAAACAATCAGGAACAAGTCTAAAACAGACTAATAAACAATGGACTAGTTTAGCTTTAATTATTCAGGATTTACCTTATGGATTTAGGGGTATTCAAAATAACCTTCCTGCATTATTTGGTTCATTAGCAACAGGTACAGGTGCTGCATATTTTGCATTTTCTGCTATAGTTGCAGCTATTACATATTTTGATATGAATGTAAAAAAGGCAACAGAAACCGTTACCAAGTTTACAGAAAAAACATCAGAAAGTAAATTAAAGGTATCTGAATTAGAAGGAGTATTTTCAGCTGTAAGACTAGGTACTTTAAGTGCTAGAGATGCAACAAGAATGTATAATGACAGTCTTGGCGATTTATTTGGCAAGGCAAAAAGTGTATACGAAGCAGAACAATTATATATTGCAAAGACAGAAGGTTATGTAAAAGCACAATACTTTAGAGCAAAAGCTGATTTAGAATACGAGAAAGCAAAGGATGCATTAGCTAAAAAAGACCTTGCTTATGGTGAAGACCAAATTGGCATTATTGGCAAATTAGCAATGGCTACTAATGCTTTTTTTAAATCAGGAGCATTTCAAGGAATAGGTGGTTTATATAGTACTGCAAAAACACTTGCCCAAGACTTATCTGAAAAACAAATAGAATTAGCTGGATATGAAACAGATTTTCAAGAAGCTCAATTTAATAAAAGAATAGCTTTAGGCAATGGTTACAGAAACAAAGCATTTGCTATTGAAAAACAATATGGTATTAAATCAACTACATACCAAGATGATTTAGATAGACAAGAAGAAATAAGAAGAAAAAAGATTTTAAAGGAATATCAAGACAACCTTAAAAAGACTGAGAAACTAATGTCTGAAATGAGGAAAAGAGAAGCCTTGGGTATGAATCAAGGCACAAGCCCAATCCCAGACAGTTTTGAGCAAGATATTAAGAATGCAGAAAAAGAAGAACAAGATAGATTAGCTTTTCAAATTAAAAATCAAGCAGAAAAGTCAAAAAAGACTTTAGCTGTAATTAAAGACCAATACAGAACCGAGGTTAGTGAAGCTGAAGGAAGTTATGAAAAGATAAAAATTGCACAAGATAATATGGCTGCTAATTTAAACGCAGCATTTATGGACAATACCTTAACTAATGAGGATAGACATAAAGCATTTATTGATTTAACGATGCAACAAACTAAGTCAGCAGTACAAAATGCTAAAGAATTAATGGCTCAAACTGTTCAAATAGGCATTGGTATTATGAATGCCTTAGGCCCAGCTTTTGATTTACTATTAGAAAAAGGTGCAGATCTTGGAGAGGTTTTAAGTAGAGCATTTCAAGACATTATTAAGAAATTAGTAAAAGTTGCTATTACAGCAGCAATCGCAGTAGCTATTATGTCTATGATTCCTGGACTTATACAACCAGGTAAAGGTTTAGCTACATTTGGTAATTTAGTAGCTGGTGGGATGGGTATGGGTTCAGCTTTATTTGGTGGTGGTGCTGGGACAGGAGCAGATGCAACAAAAGCAACCAATTCAATTAATACAATACAACAAAATCCAGCAGCAGATAATAGTGGTCAATTTGTATTAAGAGGAAGTGATTTAGTATTAGCTTTGAATAGGTCAGAAACATCATTAAATTTAAGAAGAGGTTCATAATGGCATATTATAATAAATATAAATTTACGTTTGCTACAAGAGCTAATAAGACTGCTTATTTGTATTTACAAGAGGACTTAGCCTCTGCACCAACAGTTATTGAATACCAAGGAGTAAATATAAATTTACAATATTTACCAACTTCAGATGATCCGTATGAACCAATATTTGCTAGTCAGTTAGGGGTAACCATAGATGTTACCGATGACTTAGCTAATTTACCTGATTTTGTTAGCACAAATGATAGAAAATATTATGCTAAATTATTCTTAGGGGATGATTTAGAATGGGTTGGATATACGCTTAATGATAATATACAGATATCATTTAGTACAGGTAGAAAGCAAATGTCATTTAATGCTGTTGATGGCCTTGGTATGTTAGCAAAGATTCCTATTTATACAACAAATCTTAGCAATGTTACAAATAGTGTAAGGTCACTTCTTACTTATATGCTAACGGCTTTAAACTCATTAAACTTTCCTACAAACCTTAATTTGATGACAGTATGCTCTTATTATGCTACAGGGATGACAACTAGGTCATCAGGCAATCAATACGAGCCTTTTAATCAAACATATTTGCCTATAAGAACATTTAAAAATCAAGATTATACATACGAATCTTGTTATGATGTTTTGAGAAAAATAATAAAATCTTTTGGGTGTAGATTATTCCAATCAGGTGGAAAGTGGTGGGTAGTAGCTGTAAACGAGTTTGCTAATGAAAATAATTATTTTACTCAATATAGCTCAGCTGGTTCGGTTGTATCAAGTGGTAGCAACTTAAATACTCTTAGTAGTATTCAGTCTTATACAGGCAATACAAGTGGTTTATATTTTATAGACAATAGTCAAATGAAATTAATGCTAAAGGGCTTTAATAAAATAAATTTAGTTCAAACTATAAACTATGATAAAAATTTAGTTGATAATGGTAATCTAATGGTTTACGTTGCTAGTCCATTAGCCTTTCAATCATATAATATATATAATACAGGTGCTGGTTCTACTTATACATATTTTGATTGGAGCACATCAAATGCAAAACTAGATTTTGTTACATTAGACATAACATATGTAGGAGGCGGTGGAAGTACTACTGTAGAGTTAGAAAATCTACCTAAGGTTTCTGCCTCTGTAGATTTAACATATTCTATGTTTTTTAAAAGTGCAAATAGTCCAATATCAAATGCGTTTGGTAGATTAAAAATAAAAGTAATAGGTACTTCATCTACTTATTTCTTATTAAAAGATGGAAGTGGTAATGCCTATTGGAATACTGTTGATGATGGTAATGGTTATCTTATACCAGGATTCGCTTTAGGAAATGATGGAGCTGCATTTACTATAACACTTCCTCCAACTAAGGTTACTGGACAATTATATATCAGTTGGATAAATGATGGTTTAGATACTTGTAGTATAACTAATTTTAACTTGACATCAAGATATATAGTAGAAAAACAAGAGTTTAGTGCATATGTAAATTCCTCAAATCAATATGCAAAAGAAATAGAATTGCCTTATGGCTATGTGCCTACATCAGAATTTCCTACAGCAGAGGGCGAATTATTATCAAGTACTTCTGCACCACTTATAGGATGGATTAGATTTGGTATGGCTTATACAGGTGGGAGTTTAAATGCATTAATATTGCAACAATATATAAATTGCTTTGCTAAAAAAGTTATTAATATAGATGGTTCTGTAAGTAGTTTTGTTACTACTAATGCTAATTATCCTTATATGAATGCTTCTAAATTAATAAAGGCAACAGACACAGATCCATCACAAATAAGCGTAGCTAATAAGCCTTATATGATAGGGAACTGTACTATTGAATATGTAAACAATAGCATATCTGCTACTTTATTAGAGATTTCTAATACAGATATAGTGGCAACAATTAAAAATTTTACTTATTATAAATTTACAAACGAATAGAATATGCCAAGTGTAGTAAACGGAGAAAATGTAATATTATATAAAACAGTAGGCGGTGTAGATACTGTTTTTGGTGCTGCTACAAACTGCACCTTTGATGTTAGTGTAGACCAAGTAGAAGTAACTAGCCAAACTTCTGCTTATTTTAGAGAATACAAAATAGATGTAGCTGGATGGACTGTTAACTGCGATGGCTTAATATCTTTAACAGGATACTCCTATAAGGATATGTTAGATTCTCAACTAGCTAAATCTACAATAGGTATTAAGTTTTCTATATATGATGGTACTACTACAGTCCTTATTACAGGCAATGCTATCATTAATTCTTTATCTATTACAGGCCCTAATAATAATACCTCAACTTACTCAGTTAGTTTAACTGGAGTTGGAGCATACACAATAACTTAGTAAATTTGCCAAATGGGAGTTGTTTCAGGCGAAAATATTATTTTATACAAACTAGATACTTCTAGTATTCCTGCAACAGAGATACCATTTGCCTGTTCTACAAGTTGTTCATTTTCTTCTACTACTGATATGGTTGAGTTGGCTAGTCCAACTAATGCTTATTTTAAGATTCCTACTATAGACCTTTCTAGCTGGAATGTTACTTGTGATGCTTTAACATCCTTAAGTGGATACGCTATAGATGATATAGCTAATGAGCAAAAGAATAGAACCATATTTACAATTAGATTTTCTATTGATAACGGGATTGACGGCTATAAGTACGTAAGTGGCTATTGCTTCATTTCAGGTTATTCTATTAGTGGGAGTATGAATAGTGCAAGTTCTTATTCAGTATCTTTTACTGGTACTGGCATTTATTATGTTGATCCTACACCAGTAACTACTACTACGACAACATCTACCACAACATCTACAACTACAGCATCACCATACAATTATTATATAGCAGATTTTTATGATTGCTATAGCTGTACGGTTGTTACTAGCAATATAAAAGTAGCTTTCCCATTAGCATTTACTCCTACTTTGAATAAGTTTTATAAGCCTGTAGATGGCTCTAAAATTTATGTTTTTTATGTTAAATCAGTATCTACTATTGGTACTGCAACTGTATTACAAAGTATTCCTTATAATACTTGTAATGAAATATGTCAAATTACTACTACTTCTACTACGACAAGCACAACATCTAGTACAACATCTAGTACAACGTCTAGTACAACATCTAGTACAACATCTAGTACAACGTCTAGTACAACATCTAGTACAACATCTAGTACGACAACAACCACAACAACGAAAGCTCCATTTACTGCTTGCATGAGTGATTTTAGCGATGCGAGTGCATGTAGTTGTGATGGGCTAAGTTATGGTACTTTTACTTTCTATGGTAGTGGAATTGATATTTGTTCATCTACAACTATAACATCAAGTGGTATTTTAAATACGATTGAAAACAATGGGTTTTTCTGGATAGCTAGTGGTGGTATTGTGAGATATTATCAAAAGAATGGTGCTACAAGCTCAGCAACAGCACAAGCTGCTTGTTATAGTTGCCCAGCTCCAACGACTTCAACAACTACTACGACTTCAACAACTACTACGACAACAACAACTACTGTGGCACCTCCTATATTCTCTTTCTATACTAATACTGGTAGAAATGGTTCTACAGCAGCTTGTCTTGCTTCTCCTAGCATCTATCTATGGGCTTATGCTAATATATGGGGTGGTGGTACAACTTACTATGAAGGTACCTCAGGAGGCCCTACAATACCTATTACGCTATATGCTGGAGCTGACCAATGGTTTGCTAATGGTGGTGTAGCTATTCAAATTAATGATTCAGGTGTAAGTTATAACGATACTGGTTGTACGACTACGACAACAACGACAACAACCACAACTACTACTTTACCTCCATCTACTTGTAAGCACTTATTGGTTACAGTTACTCCTACAGATAGAGCAGCTTCTGATGATGGATATGTGTATTTTGAAGCAGCAGATTGTTCTGGAACTCCTATATATTTGCAGTATAATACCAATAAAACCAATTTTGATACTGGCTATTGTTATGGTACTGGATATGCTACTTATGTTTATATTCTTGTAGGTGGCACACCAACTGCCCCAACAGGAGGAAGTACTATAGTGATGGGTTCAAACTGCTAAACCAAAACCAATGAGATACGTTTGTTGCCAACCTGCTACGGATTACTATACCTGGCAAGTAGAAGTTGTAATTAACAACTTTAAAAAACACGGAATTAACCCTAATAAAATAGATATTGTATGTGGCATTGTTGGCCACGTACCTGAAACTTGGGTTAAACTAGCTAACCATTACAATACTGTTAGATTCTTTTTTTATCAAGACACAAGAGAAGACAAAGGCTACGCACCTTCTATATACTTCCATTTACTTAAACAGCATATCTTAAGGGATGATGTCAAGTACGATATACTTTATCTTCACGATTCAGATATAATATTTACTAAGACTCCAGATTTTGCTGCAATGGAGAAGGGTAATGTTTGGTATCTAAGCGACACAAACAGCTATATTAACTACGATTATGTTACAAGCAAGGGTTATGAGGTTTACGAAAAGATGTGCGAAATTATAGGCATCTCTACGCAAATACCGAAGCTTATGAATAACAATAGTGGAGGTGCTCAGTACATAGTCAAAAATACTACCTATGATTTTTGGAATAAGGTAGAATTAGATAGCGTAAAACTATACAAGCATTTCTGCGAAACAGAGCATTTATATAAGCAGGTTGACGAACACGACTATCCTATACAAAAGTGGACTGCAGGTATGTGGAGTTTGCTTTATAATGCTTGGTTAGCAGGTCACGAAACAAGAGTAGATACAAGGATGGATTTTGGGTGGGTGACTAGTCCTTATGACCACGCACTAAAATATACTGTTTTACATAACTCAGGAGTGACAGGCCCTGATATGCGTATGTTTTATAAAGGTACGTATGCTAATAAGTTGCCCTATGGGGACACTATTGTTGTAGATCCTAAGAATGCTTCTTATTACTATTGGCAAGAGGTTTGTGAAGTAGGTCAAAAATCAATACTATAATATGCTTAGAGAAACATTTACAGAGATTTATGAGAAAAATCTATGGTCATCTTCTGAAAGCAAAAGTGGCTTAGGTAGTGAATTAAAGAGTACAGAAAAGATTAGGGCTGAATTACCTATCCTAATAGATAAGTTTGGAATTAAGTCTATTTTAGATATACCCTGTGGAGATATGAACTGGATGAGTACTATCAATTTTGATGGTATAAAGTACATAGGAGCTGATATTGTAACAGCCATTATAGATACTAATAGAATAGTCTACCCAAGCAAGGAATTTAAGGTGTTAGACATTACAAGCGATATACTGCCCAAGGTTGACCTTATTTTTACAAGGGATTGTCTAGGACACCTTTCTAATGATAATGTCATTAAGGCCATTAAGAATGCGAAAGAGAGTGGTTCTAGGTATCTATTAGCCACATCATTTACCAAATGGGATAAAAACCCTGATATAGACAACGGAGGATGGAAGTGTATAAACCTAATGATACATCCTTTTTACCTTAACCCTATCTACCTAATCAATGAAGATTGCAAGGAAGGCTATCCTCATTATAACGATAAGTGTATGATTTTATTTAAACTAAATGACTAAACTAGAAGAAATATTAAGGTCTTATGCTAGAATGTTTAACCCTACAGATGACCAAAAATTCATAGCAAAAGAGAGATTATCTACTTGTATTGAATGTGAATATTGGGTACAAGGCAAGGTATTAGACTATTGTGGCAAGTGTAAATGTGCTACATCTGGCAAGGTGTTTTCACCTGTTGGTGGCAATGCTTGTCCAATGGGAAAGTGGATTAGATAGACTTATTTAATAATTGATTAAATTTGTAAAAATTATAAAGAATGTCCTGCATAAGCACTAACGCTGATTTTAGACCAGCTCAATACAATATATCTATTTGGAAAACTAATACTTGGAGTCAGATATTCCTTTTGACTGCTAATACTGTGCCTATTGACTTAAGTACAGCAGCTGTAGAAATTGAGATTAGAAAGACAATTACTTCTTCTACTGTCGAACTTACCTTAACGGAAGGTGGTGGTGGCATTACAGTAGGTGGTCAGAATAACAATATGATTACCATTAACAAAGACATCAACTTAGCAGCTGGTAACTATGTGTATGATATGGCTGTTAAATTTTCTAATACCAATATAAAAACATATATCTGGGGTAACTTTATTGTTTATCAAGATATTACAAATATATAATGAGCACAGAAATAACAATTACAAGTACTACGATTGACATTAATGTTACCGAGTCACCAATAACAATAGAGGCCCCTTCAGGAGCCTATCCATTACCTACAAGTGTTTATAGCGTGTTTGGTAGAACAGGTAATGTTGTTGCTGCCGAAGGAGATTATACCTTAACTCAATTAGCAGGTGTTACTATTACTAGTCCAGTTAGTGGACAAGCCTTAGTGTATAATGGTACATCTTGGGTAAACAATACCGAAACTTATGTAGGTACTGTTACTAGTGTAGCTGCAACTGTTCCAACAGGTTTAACTATAACAGGATCGCCAATAACTACATCAGGCACTTTGGCCTTTGGTTTGGCTGCTGGTTATTCTATTCCTACAACAGCTAAACAAACAACCTGGGATACAGCTTATAACGATTCTATTGTTAGTGCTGCTGTTACAGGTACTACTACAAAGACTCTAACACTTAACCAACAAGATGGTGGAACTGTTACTGCTAATTGGTCAGACTTACAACCTGTTACTTCGGTGTTTGGTAGAACTGGTGATGTAGTAGCAGTTAATGGTGATTATACTACTACTTTAGTAACTGAAGGAACTAATTTATATTATACTCAAACAAGATTCAATACAGCTTTCGCTGCTAAGTCAACAACTGATTTAGCAGAAGGAACTAATCTTTATTATACTGATGTTAGAGCTAGAGCTTCTTTAAGCTTTGTAGCTGGTTCAGGTGCTTATAATTCAACAACAGGTGTTATAACAATACCTACCAATAACAATCAAATAACTAATGGTGCTGCATATATAACTCTAACAGGTTTAAGTGCATCTGCTCCTTTAAGTTATAACAATACTACTGGTGCCTTTAGTATTTCTCAAGCGAACACAACTACTAATGGGTACTTGAGTTCATTTGATTGGAATACTTTTAATAACAAACAAATAGCTTTAACCTTTGGTAACTTAACAAGTTCTGATATTACTGTAACAGGTGGTACTGGAGCTATCATAGGTGCAGGTTCTACTTTGACCTTAGCTACTGTTAATACTAATACAGGAACGTTTGGTTCATCTACTGCTATCCCAGTTATAACTGTGAATGGCAAAGGTTTAATTACAGCCTTAACAACTACTGCTGTATCTATCCCTTCAGGTTCATTATCTTTTATAGGTGATGTAACAGGTACTTGGACTACTGGTTCTGATACTACTTTAACTTTAGCAACAGTTAATACTAACGTAGGTGCCTATGGTTCATCAACTAGCGTACCTACTATAACAGTAAACGCTAAAGGATTAGTAACTGCTGCAAGTCAAACTGCAATACCAACTGCAACTAGTTCTGTTAATGGTTTATTGACTTCTACTGATTGGTCAACCTTTAATGGCAAACAAAACCAATTAAACGGAACAGGGTTTGTTAAGGTGACAGGTACAACTGTTTCTTATGACAACAATACTTACTTAACAACTATCTCAGGCATAGCTGCTGGAGGTGAATTAAGTGGCACTTATGCAAGTCCATCTTTAGTTAACTCTGCTGTAACAGGCAAGGTTCTAACTGGTGTAAACATAACTGGTGGCACAATAGCTGATACTGATTCTATCTTAACTGCTTTTGGTAAAGTACAAAACCAAATCAATGGCTTAATTGGTGGATCAATTTATAAAGGAACTTGGGATGCTAGTACTAACACACCTACTTTAACAAGTAGTGTAGGAACTGCTGGTAATTACTATATCGTATCTGTTGCAGGTACAACTAACTTAAACGGCATTACCGATTGGCAAGTAGGTGATTGGGTTATATACCAAGGTACTGAATGGGAGAAGGTAGATAATACTGATGCAGTAGTTAGTGTAAACGGATTTACAGGAGCAGTTAGTTTAACTACCTCTAATATTAGTGAGGGTACAAACCTTTACTATACCGATACAAGAGCAAGAGCAAGTATCTCAGGAAGTACAGGAATAAGTTATAACTCTACAAGTGGTGTTATAACAAACTCGGCACCTGACCAAACTGTTAGCTTAACAGCTTCTACTGGTATCTCTACTACTGGAACTTACCCTAGCTTTACAATCACTAACACAGCTCCAGATCAAACTGTGGCTTTAACAAGTGGTACAGGCATTAGTGCAACAGGAACTTATCCTAATTTCACTATTACCAATACTGCTCCTGACCAAACAGTTGCATTAACTCAAGGTGGTACTACAACAATAACAGGTACATATCCTAACTTTACTATATCAAGTGCTGACCAATATGTAGGAACTGTAACATCAATAGGCATTACTGAATCGGTAGCTGCACTTTCTATTACAGGAAGCCCAGTAACTACAAGTGGTAATATTAATATTGGATTTGCAGGAAGTGCTAGTCAGTATGTTGCAGGTGATGGTTCATTAGTAACATTCCCTACTATTATAACTCAAGCACAAAATTTAGTTGCTGAAGTTTATAATAATACTGGTGCTACTTTAACAAAAGGAACAATAGTTTATATTGATGGTGGTCAAGGCAACTTACCAACTGTGACTAAAGCAATAGCTACTAGCGATCCTACATCAGCTCAAACCTTTGGTTTTATTAATGTTGATTTAACAAATAATAACAATGGCTATGTAACTATAATAGGCAGACTTGAGAATATAGATACTCAAGCCTTTGCAAATGGTACACAACTTTATTTAAGTGGTGTAACGGCTGGAACTTATACATCTACTAAACCACAAGCACCTATTCATTTAGTGTATGTGGCAATCGTTGTTAGGTCGCATCCAACTCAAGGAGTATTAGAGGTTAAGATACAAAACGGAGTAGAAATAAATGAGATTCACGATGTTCAAATTACAAGTATTGCTAATGGCAATATTTTACAATATAGTTCTGCTGATAGTTTATGGCATAATGTAGCTGGTACTACTACAAACATTGCAGAGGGTACTAACTTATATTATACAGATACTAGGGCTAGAGCATCTTTAAGTTTTGTAGCTGGAAGTGGTGCTTACAACTCTACAACAGGAGTTATAACTATACCTACTAACAATACTCAAATTACTAATGGTTCTAACTATATTACTTTAGCTTCATTATCTGCTACAAGTCCTTTAAGTTATAACAATACAACAGGTGCATTTACAATAGCACAAGCGACTACTTCAGTAAGTGGTTACTTATCAAGTACAGATTGGACAACTTTTAATAATAAGCAATCAACAATAACTAATCCAGTAACAGGCACAGGAACTACAAACTACGTTTCTAAGTTTACAGGCACATCTTCCATAGGCAATAGCTTAATATGGGATAATGGAACTAATGTTGGAATAAATACTGCTAGTCCTGTTACAACTAATTTAGTTGGTTCACAAACTATTGTAAAATCATACAATAGTGATACTCCAGTAAGTACAACTGCTCAAACATATTATACAAATCAAAGTAACTTATATCTATTTGGTAGAAATGCTGGTTTAAGTATTATAACAAACAGTACAAATGAAGAGGGTACTATTTTCTTTGGTAATGCTTCAACTGTTGCTTATGCTTCTATTAATACAGGTTCAGGCACATCATCAGTAGGTGGTGATATGTATTTTAAAGTAGGTAGCAATACTGAAAGAATGAGAATAACCTCAGCAGGTAATGTATTAATTAATAAAACAACTGCTGCTGGATATAATTTAGAAGTTAATGGTGCCGCATTTTATGATAAAAGTGATGGCACATATATAGCATTAGGTTATGGTGGTAGTGTAAAGGGTTATATAGGTATATCTTCACAAACTCAAGTTTCTGGTGTAACTAATGGTATTGGTTTAGCATCTGCTAATGATATGACATTTGCTACTGGTGGCAGTGCATCAGAAAGAATGCGTATTACAAGTGGAGGCAATGTAGGTATTGGTACAACAAATACAACTTATTCAGCATTAAATATAAAATCATCTGGTACATTTTTATATAATGGTATTGCTATTTATTCTACTAATGGCACAGAAAGTTTTTTAGGAATTGGTAATAGTGGAACTGAATGTGGTTTATTTGCAACTTATGGTGCAAGTGGTTCTTATTTACCAATTACATTTAGTACAAGCGGTGCTGAAAGAATGCGTATTACAAGTGATGGTACTTTATTAATTGGCGGTGCTTCAGCTTCAGGTGCTTATAATTGTTCATTAGGTAATGCTACTGCAAATACATATTATCAAGTTAGAAGTGCAAATACAAATTCTTTATTTGGAGCTGATTCTAGAGGGACTTGGTTTGGTAATTTAAGTAGTAAAGAAATTTATGCAAATGGAAGTAATCTTAATCCAGGTGTAGATAACTCAACAACTCTTGGTTCATCAAGTTATAGATGGTCAGTAGTATATGCAGTAAATGGTTCAATACAAACTTCTGATGAAAGACAAAAAACAGATATTTTTACATCTGATTTAGGATTAGATTTTATTAATAAATTAAACCCAGTTTCTTATAAATGGAAAGTTGGTGGTAATGATGTAGAATATAGTAGCGTAGAGGATGAAAATGGTAATCTTACACCTACATCTGTAGCAACACCAAAAGTAGGCATAAGAACACATTATGGTTTAATTGCACAACAAGTTAAAGAGGTATTAGGAAATAAAGATTTTGGAGGTTTTGTACACGACAAAGAAACAGATATGATGTCTTTAAGATATGACCAATTCATATCTCCATTAATCAAAGCTATTCAAGAATTAAATGAAAGATTAAACAAAGCAGGGTTGTAGAAAATACTTATATTTGCAAAAAATAACTACTATGATAAATCTATCTGAAGAAAACGTAAAAGCTCTTGAAGCTTACTTATTGGATGTTCCATTCAAATATGCGAACCCAATCCTACAATTATTAGGAAAATTAAACCAGGAGCAGAATCCACAAGCCCCTGAAGCAGAAGTTGTGGAAGGATAATGAAGTTCCTTAAAGACAACATCTTGTTTATAGCCGTAATACTCCTTGTGTTATGGCTATATTTTTTACTAAAACCTACCTACTTACCTAGAATTGGTAAGCAATTCGATACTTCTCAGTACAAAAAGATAGTAGAAATACACGATACTACGTACAAAACATTGTACGTTAATACGTACAAGAAGGGAAATGATATACCATTCTATATCATCGATTCAGTACAGATTCCTGTACACGATACCTTATACGTACTAAACGACTATTATAAGGTCAAAGCCTATTCTGACACTATTAAAAAAGATTCTAATATCTTTGTAGTGAATGATACTATCAGCCAAAATAGGATTATTTCAAGAGGTTTTACAGCCAATTTAACCGAAAAGACCATAATTACGAGAGAGTACTACGCTAGTAAACCGACTAATACCCTTTATTGGGGCATTAGAGGCTCATACAGCCCACTTAATGGCTTGGAAGTACTAAGTCCTTCCTTGATGTTAGGTGTCAAAAATAAGGCTCTAATAGGCCTTAGTGTAGATATTAACAAAAATTATAATATTGGATACTCAGGTAGTATCTACTTTAAAATAGGTAAATAATGAATTTCTTTAGAAAAATGGTTTCAGAAGACAAAGAGGTTTCCTCTAAAAGAGTAGCAGGAATCTTCGCATTAGTAAATGGGGTAGTTTTAGCTTACCTATCTGTTAAATATGATATTAAAGAATGGTCGTTTAATGGCCTTCTTACTTTCTCAGGTGTCGCACTTGGTCTAACAACAATTAATAAAATCTTTGAAAAAAAATCTAATGCATAGTATTTACAATTCTACTGAATTAACTTCAGTTGGTATGGCTTCTACAGCTATATCTTGGCTATCTTTTATGGATGTTTTAAAGGTTGGTTCTTTTACTCAATTAGCAGTTAACATTTTGTCCATAATATGGTTATCGTTACAAATATATAACTTCGTTAAAACGAAAGTTATAAAACGTAAAAAATGAAACTAACAGCTCACTTTGACTTATCAGAGTTTACTAGAAGCGAATCAGCCAAAAGGGAAGGGCTAGATAATACTCCCACATCAGAACATTTAGAAAACATAAAGATACTTTGCGAAAAAGTTCTTGAGCCGATAAGATTACGTTACGGCTCAATCAATATCTCTAGTGGATATAGGGGCAAAATGCTCAACCATTTCATTGGAGGTTCGGTTAATTCAGATCATTGTTTAGGCCGTGCGGCTGATATAGATATGGATGATAGTGGCACAGGAGTTACTAACAAAGAAATCTTTGACTACATTAAGGATAACTTAGAGTTTGACCAACTTATAAATGAGTTTAATTACGCTTGGGTGCACGTAGGTTATAGACAAGGTGCTAATAGAAAGCAAGTGTTAAAAGCTGTGAAAGAGAAAGGTAAAACAGTTTACCAGGTTATTAAGTAGAAAACCAAAACCAACAAATATGGCTAAAACCAAAAACGTGGGAATCGTGGGCGATACCCATTTTCCCTTCTGCCATCCTAAGTACCTCGACTTTTGTTATGAGGTATTTAACAAGTTCCAATGTTCTGAAATTGTTCACATCGGTGATGAAGTAGACAATCACGCTATCTCATTTCACGAGACTAACCCTAATGGGGAGTCAGCTTCTAAGGAGGCTATTATGGCTATGCAACAGCTTAACATTTGGTACAAGAGATTCCCTAATGTAAAAGTCTGTATAGGTAACCACTCAGCCCTACATAAAAGAAAGGCCATAGCGAACGGATTGCCTGAACGATTTATTAAATCCTATGAAGATGCTTGGGAAGCTCCTAAGGGCTGGAAATGGGCCTTAGAATGGGAAATAGATGGTGTTCTATATACTCACGGCACAGGCTCTTCAGGACAAGCTGGTGCCATCAATAGAGCAAGAGATGCTCGTCAATCAACAGTCATTGGACACATACACTCCTTCGGTGGTGTGCTTTATAGTAGCTCAGATAAGGATATGATATTTGGTATGAATGTCGGTTGTGGTATAGATATTAACGCTTACGCAATGGAATATTCACGACCTTTCCCCAAACGACCAACACTAGGATGTGGGGTTGTTTTAGATAACGGAAGAATTGCTATATTCGTGCCTATGCCATTAGGTAGCAAGATAATAAGGCTACCTAGGAAGTAGACAATTAACAAACTCACTTTAGACAATTAACAAATAAGTGTGTATCATATTGATAATCAATAAGGTATGCACTTTTTATTTCTGTAATAATTAAAACGTAAATTTGTATGGGCGAACAACATCCTGATGAAGTAATTAAGGCTCTAAAATTAGAGCAGAAATTATTAGAAGATAGACTGAAAGATGTAGCAATGAAACTAAGATTAATCATCATTAAAGAGAGTGCAAGAGATGTTACTGCAAATCGAACAGCTTACGGAAGACGATAGCTATGATCTAGAGGAATGTACAGAGCAAAGTAATGCTTGGATTAACATTCATTTAGTTGAATCAGTAACAGAAGATGATGAAGACAAAGACAGATGCTATGTCTATATGCAATCCCAAGACTTCTTCTATATTAATGAGAGCTCAGACTCTTTTATCAAGAGATATCAAGAGGCCTTATTCGGAACCGTTATAACAAGGTTCTACGATAAAACAAATAGGAATACTTAAGAAGCTCTCTCATAGTTGGTGGTTTTTGGTTTCACCCTCAGGTAAAAACTGGGGGTGTTTTATTACAAAAAAGCCCCATCGTAGAAACGACAGGGCTACCTTTATTTCAAAAAAACACACAAACTACTTTTTCTTAAACTCTTGCATTGCGTAAGTTAACATACCAACCAAGGTTAACACATATAAGCTTCTAGTAACCCAATGCCATACAAGTGGATTAAACTCATTTACTATAAAAGCAAATGGTAAATAAACACCTGCAAACAAAACTAATAAATTAATTATAATTTCCTTGATATTTGTTTTCATAAGAATAAGTTAAAATGGCAAGTCCTTTTTTGGCTTACCGTCAGCTACCCAAGTGTCTAGCTCGATATAGAAACCTGCTTCACCTGGTTTAGCATCCTTTTTGTTTTTAATAAGAATGTTAGCCCAACCATTATTAGTTGCTGCGAAGTCATTCATTTTCTTTAAATCATCAGGGCCGAAAGATACTTTCTTAAACTCCCCAAATGCTGTCTTCATTGTGAAAGACCTTCCTAGGAAAATCTTCTCTTTAGTTACTGCCATTGTTTTTTGTTTTATTTATTAAATACTATTGCTCTTTGATTCAGGCTTTGCTGCTGCTAAGATTTCTTTTAGCTTAGGTCTATGCTTCATATCTATTGCAAAGTCAACTAAGACTTGGTGTAAAAAGTCAGAAGTTTCCTGTGAGAAAACATCTTTGTTTTTCTTCACTGTTTTAGGTGCTTTCAATTCCTTGTTTTCTAATTCTAATTCTTCCATTTTGTTTTGTTTTAACGGCCTTGACCTCGGTAAACCTTCGGCTTAGGACTATGTTTATTAAATGATTTCTTTGCTGAACCTCGTTTTCTACTTCCGAAGCTCACCTTTCTCGAATCTCCAGTCTTCGTTTTCGCCATCTTTATAGATTTTTACTTGTATTGTTTCATCTCTTACTTGTTGGCATAGCATTGCAGTTCCTCCTGCCATTGATAACTCTTCCAGGAATACCATCTGATCTGCTGACATTCTATCGCCAATAGCTTTAATCTCACAGCAAACAAAGTAACCATACTTCTTATTGTAACCAATGATGTCAGGGACTCCTTTTCTACCTATAAAGGCCCTACCTCTAACAGCTAGGTTATTATTTCTCCATACTTCATTACCACCATCCTTTAAAAAGTCTAACATCATCTTTGTTAAATTACTTGCTGATAGGTATGCCATCACCAAAATTACAATATATTATTAATATACATTAATACCAGCGTATAAGTTCATCAGTTGGCATCTTGACATATTTTATTTTATCCTTTACTTTTATCTCACCTATCCTCCAATATCTTCTTGCCTTTACTCTTAAAAACTCTGCTCGTATAAAAACTATTCTATCTCTTAGGTCTAAGTTAAATGCAAAGAACTCTACTCTTTCATCTGATATGCCACTAGGCTGACCATCATTCTCATATTCTAGCAAAAAATAACCCTTCTTTAAAGCTTCGGTTTGGTGTATAACTAAAACCTTAGTACTCTTAGCAAATATTCTAATGGCTTGGTAAGTGCCATCTACAGCCTTAGCAGCTTCTATCTCAAACTTTCTTCTATTTCTATAGCCCTTGGACATAATCTTGAAAGGTCATTGTTTCAGGTAAAAATCTTAATGCTAGGTTTTTTGTTGCTCCGTGTCTATTCTTCTCCACCTTACAAACTACTAAATCATTAGGTGAATATTCTCTACCACCAATCTCTACTGACTCAGTTTGTTCGTAGTAGCCTGGTCGCATTAGCATTATCACAGCATCAGCATCTTGTTCGATACTGCCTGATTCTCTAAGGTCAGATAGCTGAGGCATCTTATCTCCTCGTTCTTCTACCCTGCGTGATAATTGGGATAGGGCGATAATAGGTACTTCCAACTCTTTGGCAAGTGCTTTTAGGCTCCTACTAATGTAAGATACCTCTTGCTCTCGGTTTTGGTTTGACTTGCCAGTACCACTCATAAGTTGAAGGTAATCGATAAAGATAATCTTTATGCCATACTTCTGTTTAAGAATAGTTGCTTTGGCTCGTAGCTGGGTTACACTAATACCGCCCATATCCTCTATGTAGATGGGGGAAGTAAGTATCTTGTCATCAGTTCGCATTAAGTGAACTTTTTCGTTATCGGTTAGTAAATTCATTCTAAGGCGTTTTAAGGGCAGTTCAGAGCTAATTGACTCTAACCTTTCAACTAACTGATTGGAGCTCATTTCAAGGCTAAAAATGGCCGTAGCGATGCCTCCTTGTATTGCTATGTGGTAGATACTAGAAAGCATAAAGGCAGTCTTACCCATTGATGGTCGAGCAGCTATGATAACAAAGTCAGGATCTACCCATCCACAAAGGGTGTTATTAAGCTCCATAAAGCCTGTGTTTATGCCTAATAACTGACCACTAACAGCAGCATCACGACCTTCAATTAGCTGCATAATGATTTGGTCTATAGTCTTTTCGTATATATTACCAAACTCTTGCAATCCCATAAGTTGTTTACTAAAGGTAGCTAGAGTATCATCAGTAGATTCAGCACCATCAAAGGCCGATACCTCCATTAATCTGCCCAAGGTTGCTAACTTTCTACGCTTGTATAATTCTATTACTACCTCTATGTGGGTGTTTAGGTGAGCAGTAGATACGACACTATTCGTAATCTTTGATAGGTATAAGGCCCCTACTTCTTCTGAGTGTTTATTATCTATAAGTCTTTGGAAAACAGTACTTAAGTCTATTTGTATGTTCTTATCATACATCTGCTTAATAGTTCTGAATATTAATTGGTGCCTTAAATCGTAGAAGATTTCTTCGTTTAAGTAGTTGACTACTAAAGGCAAAGCTCTTTTATCTAGTAGAATAGAGCCTAGAATATTCTCTTCTAGCTCAAGGTTTTTAGGTAGGTTTATAACATCCATTATTTTATAAGTTTTATGTATATATCCTTGTATGGATATAATGCTACGATTTCATCGTTAATTAATAGTACAATACTTCTACCTTGGAAGGCAATCTTATCTGCCATTATATGTTCCTGTATTGTTAAGTCGTTATTAAAAACTAAATATTTATTCATTACTTAAGCTTTATTTTAGTTGTTGTGTTAGGTTCAAAGTTTTTACTATTCTTAATCCAGGTTCCTACTCTTCTAGCTATGTCAAAGAATTTTTGGTCTTGATATCTCATCTTACCTTTAGCATCTGCTTCAGTCCAGTAGTCTAAAAAAGATTGATATTGGTTCCCAAGTTTATCCTTCTGAGTTTCTAGCCTATTAAGAAAATCATTCTTTCCTTCATATAATTTATTAGTATTATTAGTATCAATATATATGTTATTATAGGGTAAAGTTTCTTTACCACTTTCGGTAAAGTTTCTTGACTCCTCAGGTAAAGTTTCTATACCGATGGTAAAGCTATTATCTTTCTTGTTATATTCTAGTGTTTTATGGTCATTTAATAGCTTTGGAAATATCTCATTAGTAGCTCTTAGATGTCTTGTAACATCATTTTGCATTACTAAGCCCCTAGCAACAAGATTTTTTATTATGGTTATAATAGTTTGCTTTGATAGGTCAAGGTCTTTAGCCATATTCTCCCTAGATTTATAGCACCAATGAGATTCGTTGTTTTGTAATTTGTAAATGCTGTCTAATACACAATACTCATTACAAGATAGATGTAGGGATTTGCGAATTGGATGAATTATTGTTGTGTAATACATAATAAAAAAAGCCCATCGGTTTTGCTAGAAGTACGAGTTCTAACGCCACCTAGGGCAGAAAGTTTTAATTGTTATCTCGTACATAACATAACAAATTTACAAAGAATTTTCAAATAACTCTATTGTTTTAAATAATTCAAATGCAACGTGAGGAACTATAGCGTTTCCATAGGCTTTAATTGACTCTCTACACCACTTAGGAATGGTAATAGAGTCCAATTCGTGGGAAAGCCCATCATCTCCTCCACGAACGCAGGGTGAAGCTGGGAAGCCTTCCCAACCT
>OCVQ010000675.1_pt1 | contig 29936 bp, 28 predicted proteins | sample 1539061 | NCBI WGS metagenome assembly OCVQ01 (sample SAMEA3355526, study PRJEB22509) | marine metagenome | biome: marine; feature: river plume; material: water | place: USA | collected 2010-08-08 | depth 0.5 m | reverse complement strand
ACCACGATGGAAGGTCGCCGACTCGATCGCGTATCTGCCGTTGATACAGCGCCCGATTTAGATTGACTAGAATAATACTTTATAGTTAATTTTTAAATGCCAATGTCTGATCAGTCAAGCGAGCTCCAACGTTGGTATGTGGTGAAAACCAAGCCCCGCGCCGAGCGGGAGGCGGCGGCTCAACTGCTGCGACAAAAATACCGGGTTGTCCTACCCGAGTTGATTCAGCCCCGCAAGCGCTGGGAGGCACTTTTCCCCAGTTACCTGTTTGTGCAAACCTGCGATGAGACACAGTCCATCGCGCCGATCCGCTCGACGCTGGGCGTTAGTCAATTGGTGCGTTTTGGAACGGTGCCGGCGACCGTGTCCCATGCGGTCGTTGAACAAGCGGTGCAGGTCGCTGCATCGCTCTCCGCCCGGGAAGAGGCGGTCGTCCACGGGTTGACCGCTGGGACGCCTGTACGGTTGGTCGAGGGTCCTTTGAAGGGACTTGAGGGGTTGGTGACCGCTTCGGCGCAAGATCGCGTGTTTGTCTTGCTCGAAATCATGGGTCGAGAGGTAACGGTCCAAGCACAGGCGAGAGCGTTACGGGCTGCTTGATACCAGCAGTGGTGTGTGGAGCGGGTGACGAGAATCGAACTCGCGTCTAAAGCTTGGGAAGCTGCCGTTCTACCATTGAACTACACCCGCATTTGAAACAGCAGACCGGAGTTTACACGGTCCGCTAGCGTTTCTTACGACGACATCACATCGCCAATACACACGTACTTGATTTCGACGTAGTCATCCATGCCGTGGTGTGAGCCCTCGCGACCCAAGCCACTTTGCTTGACGCCACCGAAGGGCACGTGCTCGGTTGCCAAGATACCGACGTTCACGCCGACCATGCCGTATTCCAGTGCCTCGGATACCCGGAAAATACGCCCAATGTCGCGGCTGTAGAAATAGCTGGCCAAACCGAATTCGGTGTTGTTGGCGGCGTCGATGGCCTCTTGCTCTTCCGTAAATTTGAAAATCGGGGCGAAGGGTCCGAACGTCTCTTCTTTCGCACACAGCATGTTCGCGGTGGCGTCAGCGACCACGGTGGGCTCAAAAAATTGGCCGGACAAGCGCTTGCCACCCGTCAGCACGCGGGCGCCACCGGCAACCGCATCTTCGACGTGGCGTTGTACTTTTTCGAGCGCCGCTTCCTCAATCAGCGGACCTTGGTTAACGCCTTCTTCGAAACCGTTACCGACCTTCGCTGTTTTGACCTTGGCCGCGAACTTCGTACAGAACTCGTCATACACGCCGGACTGCACGTAGAAGCGGTTAGAACACACACAGGTTTGCCCTGCGTTCCGGTATTTGCTGGCAAAGGCGCCTTCTACGGCGCTATCGATGTCGGCGTCATTGAACACGATGAACGGCGCGTTACCGCCCAACTCTAGGGAGAGCTTCTTGACCGTAGGCGCCGATTGCGCCATCAGGATGCGGCCCACCTCGGTGCTACCGGTGAAGCTGATGTGGCGCACCACGTCGCTGGCGCACAAGACCTTACCGATGGCAATGGACTGTGAAGCGTCAGCACTCAACATGTTCAAAACACCGGCCGGAATACCCGCACGCATCGCCAGCTCAGCTGCGGCCAACGCGGTCAGCGGCGTTAACTCGGCTGGCTTGATGATGACGGGACAACCTGCTGCCAGTGCCGGCGCGACCTTGCGCGTGATCATGGCCAAAGGGAAGTTCCACGGCGTAATGGCCGCGCATACGCCGATGGGCTCGCGCAAGACCAACAGGCGCCGGTTGTTGTCAAAGGTGGGCAAGGTTTCGCCATTGACCCGCTTTGCCTCCTCTGCGAACCACTCCACAAAGCTGGCGCCATAAGCCACTTCGCCCATCGCCTCTGCATAGGGCTTGCCTTGCTCGGCGGTCATGATGCGCGCCAGGTCTGCTTGGTTTGCCATCAACAAGTCGTACCACTTGCGCATGATGATGGCGCGCTGCTTGGCGGTCGTTTTGCGCCAGCCCGCCCAGGCAGCGTTCGCAGCGGCGATGGCGGCCTCTGCTTGGGCGGGGCCCATGTTCGCAACTTTTGCCAGGTGGGCTCCGGTGGCGGGGTCGGTGACGTCAAATTGGTTGTCGGCCGTGATCCACTCGCCGTTGATGAGTGCGCTGGTTTTTAAGAGCGTGGGGTCTGCGAGTTGGCTTAAAGGGCTATTCATGGCGTGCAATTCCGGTAAAGGTGTCAACAGAAGCGTTTTCGTACGAAAACAACGAGCAGAGGTTAAACCAAAACCCGAGCCTTGGCTGACCAAAACGAGCTAAAGATCGGTGAAAATAGAGGGTTTATACCTTTTATCGCCGAGTCTACACATGAGCCGAACGCCCTCAACCGTTGCCGAAATTCGCCAGTCCTTTCTCGACTTTTACGCGCAGCGAGCGCACGCGGTGGTTGCCAGTAGTTCGTTGGTCCCCGGTAATGACCCCACATTGATGTTCACGAACTCCGGCATGGTGCAGTTCAAGGACGTGTTCTTGGGCACCGATACCCGTAGCTACAAACGTGCGACCTCCGTGCAAGCCTGCTTGCGCGCCGGCGGTAAACACAATGACTTAGAAAATGTGGGGTACACGGCGCGTCACCACACCTTCTTTGAGATGCTCGGTAACTGGAGTTTTGGTGACTATTTCAAGCGTGACAGCCTGCGGTGGTCATGGGAGTTACTGACTGAGGTTTACAAACTACCTGCCGAACGGCTCTGGGTAACGGTCTACATCGATGACGATGAGGCGTATGACATCTGGGCAAATGACATTGGCGTGCCCGCCGAACGCATTGTGCGAATCGGCGATAACAAGGGCGGCAAGTACATGTCCGATAACTTTTGGATGATGGCCGATACGGGACCTTGTGGCCCATGCTCAGAGATCTTCTACGACCATGGACCAGAGATCCCAGGGGGGCCTCCCGGCAGTCCCGATGAAGATGGTGACCGTTACATCGAGATTTGGAACAACGTGTTCATGCAGTTTGACATGCAGCCTGATGGCTCCGTCAAGAAACTGCCAGCGCCTTGTGTGGATACCGGTATGGGCTTGGAGCGACTGGCGGCGATTTTGCAGGGCGTGCATAGCAACTACGAAATCGATGTGTTCACCCGTTTAATTGCGGCCGCATCCCGTGAAACCGGCTGCCAAGACCTCAGCAATCCCTCACTCAAGGTGGTTGCGGACCACATTCGCGCCACAGCGTTTTTGGTGAGTGATGGCGTGATACCCAGCAACGAAGGGCGGGGTTATGTCCAGCGCCGCATTATTCGCCGTGCGATTCGTCACGGCTACAAGCTAGGTCAGAAAACCCCTTTCTTCCATAAACTGGTCCCAGATTTGGTTGATCTCATGGGCGCGGCCTACCCGAACCTGGCGAACCAAGCCGCGAGAGTGATGGCAGTGCTCAAAACGGAGGAAGAGCGTTTTTACGAAACACTCGCCATCGGCATGGAAATTTTGGATGCCGCTTTACCAGAGGGGGCCAAAACGCTGTCTGGCGATGTCGCATTCAAGTTGCACGATACCTACGGCTTCCCGCTTGACTTGACACAGGACGTCTGCCGCGAGCGGGGCGTGCAAGTGGATGCGGTTGGGTTCGACGCAGCCATGGCCCGTCAAAAAGACCAGGCCCGTGCAGCAGGTAAGTTCAAGATGGATCGCGCCTTGGAGTACGCCGGCGCATCAAACGTATTCGTTGGCTACGAGCACTTGTCGCAAGCGGCTACGGTGGTTGCTCTATACGCCGATGGTTCACCCGTGACGCAATTGGATGCGGGGCAGCGTGGCGTCGTGGTGTTAGATCGCACGCCGTTTTATTCAGAGAGCGGTGGCCAAGTGGGCGATGCGGGCGTCTTAACCGCCGCTGATATTGCATTCGAGGTTGAGGACACCCAGAAAATCAAAGCGGATGTGTTTGGTCACCATGGCATCCTCACGGCGGGGCGTTTGACGATTGGTCAATCGCTGGATGCACAAGTCGATGGCGCACGGCGTGCGGCGATCGTGCGGAATCACTCGGCCACGCACCTGATGCACAAAGCCTTGCGTGAGGTTTTGGGTGAGCACGTGCAGCAAAAGGGTAGTTTGGTCGATGCCGATAAGACCCGTTTTGACTTCACGCACAACGCCCCAGTATCCGACGCTGAAATCAAGGCCATCGAAGACCGCGTGAATGCAGAGATTCTGGCAAACGCGGCCTCTCAGGCCCGCGTGATGGACATTGAGTCAGCCCAGAAAACGGGCGCGATGATGTTGTTCGGTGAAAAATACGGCGAGACGGTTCGTGTGCTGGACATTGGCAGTAGCCGGGAATTGTGTGGTGGCACGCACGTCGAGCGCACCGGTGACATCGGCTTCTTCACTATCAATGCAGAGGGCGGTGTGGCCGCCGGGGTGCGTCGTATCGAGGCATTCACGGGCCTAAATGCCTTGCAGTACGTGCAGGGAATGGAAGCGACGTTGGGCGGCGTTGCGGGTACGCTGCGGGTCACCCCGCAAGAGGTACCTGCACGTGTCAACGCGATGGTCGAGCAGGTGCGCGAACTCGAAAAAGAGCTGAATGCCCTAAAAGGACGCCTCGCCTCGGCGCAAGGCGATGAATTATTGAACCAAGCCGTCGACGTCGGCGGTGTGTCGGTTCTGGCAGCTGAGCTTCCCGGTGCCGATGCCAAAGCGCTGCGCGAGACCATGGATAAATTGAAGTCCAAGCTCAAGTCTGCCGTCATCGTTTTGGCCGCTCGTGATGGCGCGAAAGTACAGCTCGCGGCAGGCGTGACCGCTGATCAAATCAGCCGCATCAAAGCTGGTGATCTGGTCAATATGGTCGCGCAGCAGGTCGGTGGCAAAGGCGGTGGCAAGCCCGATATGGCGATGGCTGGCGGCACCGACGCCGCAGCCCTGCCTGCCGCGCTGGCAAGCGTACTGCCGTGGGTTAAGTCGCGCGCGTAAACACCAAGTCCCAAACGCCGTGGCCGAGTTTGAGGCCACGGTTTTCAAATTTGGTGAGTGGGCGATAGCTGGGTTTATCTGCGTAACCTGCGCGGTCGCCGTCGGTCTGCGAACTGGTGTTGACCAAGTTGGGATTAGCAGTCAACACATCGCGGATTTGCTCGGCGTAAGGCCCCCAATCAGTGGCGCAATGCAAGTAGCCGCCGATCTTTAAACGGCCTACCAATTTGGCGACGAAAGCGTCTTGAATCAAGCGCCGTTTGTGATGGCGTTTTTTGTGCCAAGGGTCTGGGAAAAAGATGTGCACGCCGTCCAAACTATCTGGGGTGAGCATGTTGTCCAAGACTTCGACTGCATCGTGCGCCACGATGCGAATGTTCTGAATATCCTGCTCGCCGATTCGCTTGAGCAACGCGCCGACACCCGGCATGTGCACCTCACAGCATAGAAAATTGTCATTGGGACGCACGCCAGCGATGTGTGCGGTGGACTCACCCATACCAAAACCAATTTCCAGAATGACAGGTGCCGCACGGCCAAATGTCGCTGCGAGATCGAGTGTCGTGTCTTGATACGGCACAGTGAACTGCGGGCCCAGCGATGCCAAGGCCTTGGCTTGCCCTGTCGTGGTGCGACCCGCACGAAGCACGTAGCTTTTGATGCGTTTCGGGAAGCTGATGGCGGATGGGGTTGAGTCTGAGTCGGACATGGCGTGTTTGCAAAGCGGGGCACCCGGTCGGTGCCAACGCTCAATTGTATGTGCCCGAGGGTGGCGTGAATGCGGTGATCCACACTGAACGCCAAGGCGAAATCCATGCTTGTAACAACTCGGAAGGCTGCCGCGCTTCGGGTATGACGTCAGCTGGTAGATTGAGTCGTGCAGCGGCCTCCCGCAAGGCACCTAGGGTGTCGGTCAGCGGTACGGCGATAGCGTTATTTTGTTTGCTTAATTTTTGTCCGTCTGGGCCCATCACCAACGGTGTGTGTAAGTAATGGGGTCGTGCCAAACCCAGGCAGTGTTGGATGTATATTTGCCGCGCCGTGTTGTCGGCCAAGTCGGCACCACGCACCACATGCGTCACACCCTGTGCGGCGTCATCAACGACGACGGCTAATTGATACGCCCACACGTCATCGGCGCGTTTCAATACGAAATCACCAACGGCGGCGTGGACAGGCTCCACTTGTTGACCGCTCGCACGGTCGGTCCAGGTCACGGTGCCGGCAGGGCGAGTCTTGAGCCGCTGCGCCAACTTCGTGTGGCTTTGGTTGAGATTGAGCCGTTCGCAGGTGCCCGGATATCGAGGGGTTGTGTGCCGCTGATGCGGTTGCTGGTTCAATTCAAGGGCGTGCAAAATCGCTTGACGCGAACAACAGCACCCATAGACCAACCCCTTGGTGTCGAGTTGCGTCAATGCGGATTGGTAATGAGCGAATCGCTTGGACTGCCATTGCACGGGTTCGTCTGCGACCAGTCCACACGCAGCCAGTTGACGCAAGATGTGCTGGTCCGCACCTTCGACGGTGCGTGGTGTATCCACATCTTCAATACGAACCAGCCAACGACCATGGTGTGCGCGCGCATCGAGCCAACTCGCCAGCGCCGCCACCAAGGAGCCCACATGCAGCGGACCCGTGGGAGAGGGCGCGAAGCGGCCAACGTAACGCATCCGACAATTCGAATTCAGTCTTGGTTTTGTGCGATCGCGAGTGCGAGTTCCAAGCCAGAGACGAAGCCGTTTTCTACCCGATTCCCCAGGCACCAGTCGCCGCAAACAGAGAGCTGACGGGTTGAATCGGACAAAAAAGGCTGCCCAAGTGGGCGGCGGGTTTGCGCATAGAGCCAGCGGTGGACCTCCGCGTGCGATGGGGTAACGCGAATACCTGTGATCTCACCAAAGGCTTTTGTAAGCTTGGCGATGACACGGTCAGGTGCGTCATTCACGTGCTCTTGGGACCATTGAGGGCTTGCCTGTACGGTCCAGCGCTCAACCGTGCTGCGTCCGGGTTTACTTGACTCACGCGCGACCCAGCTGACCCGATGGTGGATGCTACGGGCCACGTTCCAGTGGGGGCCTATCGGTTGGTTGGCTTGTGGGTAAGCGAGCATGAGGGTCCAGCACGGGTCGACCAAGACGTCGGCAATCTTCGATTGCCAGTCTGGCTTTTCATTGCTCGACGCGAGCAATGCGTGTGCCTGCGCGCTGGGGATGGCAAGGACTACATGGTCAAAATTACCCACTGTTTGGGTATCGGTTACACCACTTGAGGGGTCAGTCACCTCGGCTTCTAAGGCCCATTGTTGCCCGTGCTGCCGCAACTTAACAATGCGCGTTTGCGACACCACGTTGCAGCCCTTGAGGGTGCCATCCTGAAGCGGCGCAGCCCATGCTTTGACCAATGCGTTCATACCCGGTACCGGCACCCAATGGGCATCGCTGGGATTTCCCGTGGTGGCGAGGACTTGTCCATTGGCGTCCATCACGCGCACGGTGTTAGCGCTCCAGCGCTTGATTGTTTGTGCGGTGGTCGCCAAGGCGGCTTCAAAGCGCGGGTCGCGCATGGTGAAGTACTGGGCACCATGGTCAAAGTCGCCGAACGGCGAGCGACGGGTGGACATGCGCCCCCCACAGCCGCGGCTTTTCTCGAAAACAGTTACCCGCATGCCTGCTTGGGCGAGTGTGCGGGCGCAGGTGATCCCCGCGATACCGGCGCCGATGATGGCGACGTGAGGTTGAGCTTTGACTGTCGGTGTTTTGGGACGGGGCATTCGGTTTCCTAACTTCAAACGATTTCCGTTAGGAGGATAGCCGATTACTTGGTCGCTGGGGTAGCCATCGGACTCACGGTGATGGTTGCTTTGATACCTTGAAGCCGATTACCGTCTTGGATGAGAACCGTTGCGGACCGTTGGGCTTTGGCAAAAGTAAGAATGCTGGTGGTGCCGAAGGAGCCGGACACGAGAGTCCAACCAAATGACTTGGCCTGATCTCGGAAATGCACATAGGCGTTTTGTGCGTCAACGCTAAGGGCCAAGCTCAGACGCCCAGTCCAGTTGTTGCCGCTGCCCAAGACCAAGGTTTCGTCAGTCAGGACGCGCGAGCCACTAGGGACCGGGAAGTCATCTGCCACGCGGGCTTGTGGTGCATTGGGGTCTGTCGCGGCGGGCTCGTTCAGCGGCGTGCCCAGCGTGGTACAGCCGACCAGTGCCAAGGAAACCAACCACGCTGACGCCACTGACAAACCACTCCGAGAAAGTCGGGCTGGGCGGGCGGCGTTTGCGTTTTGGTGGGTCATCTTGGGCTCGCTGGAGGTAGGTCAGTGCGCAGGCTTGGCGACCTGCGAGGCGATACCGGCGACCCAAGGTAACAGGAGTCGGTAGGGCATCAGCAATGCGGCAGCCATGGCCCACTTTACCAATAAATCGCCGCTCGCCAGCATCAACCAGTTCATTTCGGAACCGTAGAAGGCGATGAAGAAGAACAAGCCGGTATCCAGTACGGACGCGGCGATCGATCCGATTAAGGGGGCTTTCCACCATGTCATGGCGCGCATGCGGTTGAAAAATGCGATGTCCAGTAGCTGCGCACTGATGAAAGCGCCACCTGATGCCAACGCGATTTGCCAGTCAGCAAAGTACACCGACAGCACCACGGCAAGTACCAAACCTGCCCATGCGACTTTGCGTGCACCTGCAGGGCCGACAGCGCGGTTGGTCAAATCGGTGACCAAAAAAACAAACGGGTAGGTGAAGGCACCCCAAGTGAGCCACTCATTGATGGGGTACATGACCGCGACGTTGGAGACCACGATGACCAACGTCATCGCCAAAATCGGCAACCACAGGCGATGCAGCGGCCAAGTAGGGAAGGAGGTGGGGATTGAATTTGTCATGGGCAATATTGTCTCATGGCGCCTGTGAGCGATCAGCAAAAATTAGGGTTTTCACTTATCCATATATCATTATTCAATAATATACTTGTTTACAAGCAATACAAAGATTCCTCCAAAGAACCATGTCGGATTTAAACGCGGTATTCGAGTCAACAGCACGTTATTTCAGCGTGCTGGGCGAGCCCACGCGCTTGAGAATCCTGCACGTGATCTGCGCTGAAGAGCTGTGTGTCAGCGACATCATTCGAGCCACTGGCGCTTTGCAAGCCAATGTGTCGCGGCATTTGGGGTTGATGTATCAAGCGGGCCTGTTGTCGCGGCGGCGCGAGGGAACGCAAATTTTTTATCGCGTGGCAGAGCCGCTCTTTTTGGAGCTATGTCGTTCGATTTCTGCGCAGGTCGCCAGCCGGTTGCCTGCTTCCGATGGACAAGTCGAAACCGCCTTTGGTTTACGGGCTTGAATTTTCATACCGATTTAATCAAAACTGACCACTAGAAGAGGGTGTATGCCGATTAACCAAGACCTCAATATCCCACTGGGGAACACGTTCGATCAACCGATCGGACGCATCATCCCAGCCCCTGAGAACCACTTGAACGCCGAAGGGCTGGAGACGGCGCGTAAGGCCCGTCGCAGTTTCATGGGGAAGGCGTTGGCCATGGGTGCAGGTATTGCGGCTGCCAGCAAGTCAGCCATTGCAGCTTCTGAGGGCGAAGACGCCATCTTGAAGCTACCAGCCCATACCACCGGCTTAGGGCAGGGGGTTGCGGCCAACGCTTACGGCATGCCCAGTAAGTGGGAGTCCAACCTCATGCGTCGCGAGAGCCCCGGTCTGACGCGGGTACCGCAAGCCTCCGTGAGCTTCTGCCCACTGCAAGGTTTGTTCGGCATCATCACACCATCCGGTTTGCATTTTGAGCGTCACCACCAAGGTTGGTGGGACATCGATCCATCGCAGCACCGTTTCATGGTGAACGGCTTGGTCAAGCGTCCGCGTGTGTTCACGATGGACGACCTGATGCGTTTGCCCAGCGTGTCCCGCATTCACTTCATCGAGTGCGGTGCCAACACGGGGCCCGAGTGGGGCAACGTCGCCCTGCCATCCGTGCAGTACACCCACGGTATGTTGAGCTGCGCTGAATTCACGGGTGTCTTGCTGTCCACTGTCTTGGAGATGTGTGGCATTGATAAAAAGCAAGCGCGGTACATCTTGGCGGAAGGTGCCGATGGTTCCAGCATGACACGCACAATCGCGCTGGATCGCGCTATGGATGACGTGATCGTCGCATGGGGCATGAACGGCGAAATGTTACGCCCTGAAAACGGTTACCCGCTGCGCCTCGTTGTGCCGGGTGTGCAGGGTGTCAGTTGGGTCAAGTACCTGCGGCGCATTGAGGTTGGCGATCAGCCTTACGCAACCAAGGACGAGGCGGTGCATTACATCGACCTGCAGCCGGATGGCCAGCATCGCCAATACACCTCAATTCAGGAGTGCAAGAGCGTGATCACCACGCCATCTGGTAGTCAAACCCTGCTCGATAAGGGCTACTACAACATTTCCGGCTTGGCGTGGTCCGGTCGCGGTTCGATCAAACGTGTGGATGTCTCAGTCGATGGCGGCCGCAATTGGCGCACCGCTCGCCTGGAGGGGCCAACCTTAAGTAAAGCCCTGACGCGCTTTAACTTTGACTGGGTCTGGGATGGCAAGCCCGCGATCCTTCAAAGCCGTGCGATTGACAGCACGGGCTATGTGCAACCCAAGATCAACCAACTGCGCGCGGTTCGCGGCACACGGTCGATTTATCACAACAACGCGATTCAGTCTTGGAAGATTTCCGAGAACGGCGAAGTTTCAAACGTGCAGGTGTACTGATATGAAGTCGATGATGCAAACACTTAACAAGCCATTGGGTCAACTGGTGGCTGCTTTGGTCCTTTGTGGTTTGACTTTTGGTGTCGCCCACGCGAAGAAGCCTTGGGATGAGATCGGACGCGATGCCAAGCCTGCCGAAATTGCGGCGTGGGATATTGACGTGCGCCCAGACTTCAAGGGATTGCCAGCCGGGGCTGGATCGGTCGATCGCGGCACAGCCGTTTGGGAAAGTCAATGTGCCAGTTGCCACGGTGTTTTTGGTGAATCCAATGAGGTCTTCACGCCATTGGTTGGCGGTACCACTGCCAAGGACATTGAGACCGGCAACGTCGAAAATTTGTTGCCGGGTAAGAATTTCCCGCAGCGAACCACCATGATGAAGGCCGCCACGGTGTCAACGCTATGGGACTACATCAACCGCGCCATGCCATGGAACGCGCCCAAGTCCCTAAGCACGAACGACGTCTATGCGGTTCTGGCTTATTTGCTTAACCTGGCCGATGTGGTGCCCGCCGACTACGTGTTGTCAGACAAAAATATCGCGGACGTTCAAAAGCGCATGCCCAACCGCAACGGCATGACGGTGTTCACGCCCTTGTGGGATGTGAAAGGCAAGGGGGACGTGCAGAACGTTGCGTGTATGAAAAACTGTGCAACCGAGTTGACACTGGGTTCCAGCTTGCCTGACTTTGCGCGTGATGCCCATGGTGATATCAACCAGCAGAACCGTCTCATCGGACCCGTTCGCGGTTCCGTGACCACCGAGCCTGCTCCCAAAACTTTGGCAGATGCACGTGCCAAAGTGACGGGCGCCGCAAGCGCGCCAAAAGCGGACGGTGGTGCGATTGATGTGAAAGCGTTGTTGGTCTCGAACTCTTGCACGGCTTGCCATGGCATGAAGACCAAAATGGTCGGCCCTGGTTTTGCTGAGGTGGCTGAGAAGTACAAAGGCCAAGCCGATGCAAAAGCCTACTTGGCCGGAAAAATTAAGAACGGTGGTGCTGGCGTGTGGGGGGCCATTCCGATGCCACCACAGCCCCAGCTCAGCGATGCCGAGTTGGCAGCCATGGCGGGTTGGATTGTGGATGGTGCGAAATAAAAATCGCCAACTACGTATCAACCCTTAGATACACTTTCATGGAGTAGATATAAGATGGCAGTTATGAATGGATGCAATAGCACTTTTCGGGCTGTGATGTCTTATTTCTCATCCGCTTTACCTTGTGTTCCAAACAATTTCTAAGGAGCTAATATGAACACGACACGTCGTCAAGTGATCAAGACCACCGGTGTGCTTGGCACATTGGTCTCACTGGGCATCATCACGCAGGCGCAGGCCCTCGCGGCAGATGAGCGCCCTGGTTTTTCAACCAAGAGTTTCGCTGACGCTGTGAACGCCTTGGGCGGTTCACCCGCAAACAGCGCAGACATCATTTTGGATACCCCCGACATCGCGGAAAACGGTGCGGTTGTGCCCGTTGGTGCCGAGAGCAAGATTCCTGGCACGACCGATATGTGGTTCTTGATCGAAAAGAACCCCTACCCCTTGGCGGCTGGTTTTAGCTTCCCCGCAGGTACGTCTACCGACGTGAAGACACGCGTCAAGATGGGCCAAACCACCAACGTGACGGTGGTGGTGAAGGCGGACGGCAAGTTGTACGCCAACTCGAAAGAAACCAAGGTCACGTTGGGCGGATGCGGCGGTTAATTCGCGCACAACCAAACGACAGATAAATTACTGATAGAAGCAATCTAGGAGTAGAAAAATGGGAAAACCAATGCGTATCCGTGCTAAGGCGGACAATGGCGTCACCACCGTACGTGCTTTGATGGCACACGTTATGGAAGGTGGCCAGCGTAAAGATTCATCCGGTAAAGTCATCCCCGCACACCACATCACCGATATCACGGCGTCACACAACGGCAAGGTTGTGCTTTCAGCCCAATGGGGATCAGCTGTCTCGCAAAATCCGTTCTTGGCTTTCAGCTTCAAGGGCGGCGCTGCCGGCGACAAGGTGGCCTTGACTTGGAAAGACAACAAAGGCGACAGTCGCACCGACGAAGTGACCATCGCTTAAGTTGCGATAAAAATCGAGGGTCAACAGACGTTGCGCCCTCGCAATCAAAAGGAGACATCAATGAAACGCAAACTCGCCCTCGTCGCCCTCTTGGCGTCAAGCGCAATGGGGTTGGTCCATGCCGACGCTATTGAAGATGGTATCGCCAAGTACCGCGAAATGTTGCAAGACGGCAACCCTGCCGAATTGTTCGAAATGAGCGGTGAAGAGCTCTGGACCACCGCACGTGGCCCAAAGAACGCCACCATGGAAAAATGTGACTTGGGTAAGGGCCCCGGTGTTGTGAAAGGCGCTTTCGTCGAGCTGCCACGCTTTTTCGCGGACACGGGTCGCGTGCAAGACTTGGAGTCACGCCTCATCACCTGCATGGCCACGTTGCAAGGCTTTAACGAAGCGGAACTCAACAAGACCGGTTACGCCAAGGGCGAGCAAGCCAACGTGCGTGACATGGCAACCTATGTTGCAGGCGCATCGCGCGAAATGAAGATTGCGACGCCACAAAGCCACCAGAAAGAACGCGAAATGTACGAAGTGGGCAAGCGCCTGTTCTTCATGCGCTCCGGTCCCCACGACTTCGCCTGCGCAACTTGTCACGCCGAAGACGGTAAGCGTATTCGTTTGCAAGGTCTGCCCAACCTCACGGGTAATCCCGGCGACGGCATCGGTTTTGCCGCGTGGCCCGCTTACCGCGTTGGTAACGCGCAGATGTGGCCCATGCAGAAACGTTTGAATGATTGCTACCGCCAGCAACGTTTCCCAGAGCCCAAGTTCGGTAGCGATGCCACCATCGCTTTGGGTGTGTACATGGGCGTCAATGCCAAGGGTGCGAAGAGTATTGCACCTGCCATCAAGCGTTAAGGAGCACACAACTATGAAAAAAATCATTCCTTTCGCCGCCATCGGTGCATCACTTGTGCTGTCTGGCTGCATGTCGACCAGTATTTCCAGTGCCGATGCAGACAAACTTACCGCGGAGGTGGTCAAGACCTCGTTCCAAGACAAGGGCATCGCCAAGTTGTCGCGTCTTGAGCAGGACGAAGCCAATCGCTTGTGCAGCGCTGCTGACGTGGCGGGTAAACCGTTGGATGCTGCAACGGCTAAAGCCATCGAGGAAGCGCAAATGAAGACCATCAAGTGGCCTTCTGATGGCAAGTTCCTGGGTGACTTCAAAGCAGGTGAAAAAGTCGCGCAGAGTGGTAAGGGCCTGACCTGGAAGGACAAGGCTGGCGCAACGAACGGTGGTAACTGTTACAACTGTCACCAAATCAGCAAGACCGAAATGTCTTATGGTTCCTTGGGCCCAAGCCTTTACAACTACGGCAAGTTGCGCGGTGTCACTGACCCCGACAGCCCAGCGTCAAAAGCCATTGTGGAGTACACCTGGGGCAAGCTCTGGAACTCACGCGCGTACAACGCCTGTTCCAATATGCCTCGCGTGGGCCACAACGGTATCCTGACAGAAGCCCAGATCAAAGATGTGATGGCGCTCTTGTTGGACCCCAAGTCACCGGTGAACCAGTAAAGGTTTACCGTCATTGAGTGATCGAAGCGGTCGGACTCTCGGGTCCGACCTCTTTTTTATTTTGAAATATCAGTAGTCAATTACTAAGGGATATTTGTATGAGTATCGGGCGTCGTGAGTTTTTGCAGATGTTGGCAGTTGCCAGTGCGGGTGGTATGGCGTTGGGCCAAAAGGAAGTGTTGGCAGGTGATATGGCCGCTGCCCAAAAGCTTTACGAGTTACCAAAATTCGGCAATGTGAGCTTTATGCATTTCACCGATTGCCACGCGCAGCTCAAGCCCATTTATTTCCGCGAACCGAGTGTCAACATTGGCATCTCTGAAGCTTTGGGGCGCCCACCCCATTTGGTGGGTGAAAATCTCTTGAAGTACTTCAAGATTGCACCGGGAACCCCCGCAGCACACGCCTTTACCTATTTGAACTTTGAGCAAGCGGCAAAAACCTACGGCAAGGTGGGCGGTTTTGCTCACCTCGCCACTTTGGTTAAACAAGTCCGTGCGAGCCGCCCCCATGCGTTGTTGCTTGATGGTGGCGATACATGGCAGGGATCTGCTACCGCATTGTGGACCAACGGCCAAGACATGGTCGACGCCTGTAAGTTACTCGGCGTTAACCTGATGACACCGCACTGGGAGTTCACCCTTGGCGCGGACCGTGTGAAGGAAATCGTCGATAAGGACTTTGCCGGCAAAATCGAATTTTTGGCACAGAACGTCCAAACGGCTGACTTTGAAGACCAGGTCTTCAAGCCCTATACCTTGCGGGAAATGAATGGGGTACCGGTCGCCGTGATTGGCCAAGCATTTCCGTACACCCCCATTGCTAACCCGCGTCACATGGTGCCTGATTGGACGTTTGGTATCAAAGATGACCATATGCAAAAGATGGTCGACGAAGCGCGCAGCAAAGGGGCGCAAGTGGTTGTGGTGCTGTCTCACAACGGCATGGACGTGGACATCAAGATGGCTTCTCGTGTCACAGGCATTGACGCCATCATGGGCGGTCACACCCACGATGGTGTACCCGCACCGGTGATCGTGACGAACGCAGGCGGTAAAACGCTGGTGACCAATGCAGGTTCGAACTCTAAGTTCCTCGGCGTTTTGGACTTCGACGTGCAGGGAGGCAAGGTACGTGACTTCCGTTACAAGCTCATGCCCGTGTTCGCCAACCTGCTGCCTGCTGACGCTGAGATGGCTGCCTATATCGATAAGGTCCGTGCGCCTTACGAGGGCAAGTTGCAAGAGAAGCTCGCGATCAGCGAGGGCTTGCTGTATCGCCGCGGTAACTTCAACGGCTCTTGGGATCAGCTCATTGTCGATGGCTTAATGGCTGTCAAAGGAGCTGAGATCGCCTTTTCGCCTGGCTTCCGTTGGGGAACGACGATCCTTCCCGGACAAGCGATTACGCGGGATCATTTGATGGATCAAATTGCCATCACCTACCCGTCAACCACGCTATCCAACATGACTGGCGCGACGATCAAAACAGTGCTTGAGGATGTTTGTGACAACCTCTTCAACCCCGACCCTTATTATCAGCAGGGCGGTGACATGGTGCGTGTTGGCGGTTTGCAGTACACCTGTGACCCGCTCGCCAGCTCAGGCAACCGCATCAGCAACATGCGCTTGAATGGCAAACCTATTGACGCATCTAAAACCTACAAGGTGGCTGGTTGGGCGCCCGTCGCCGAAGGCGTGCAAGGCGAGCCCATTTGGGATGTGATGGAGACTTACCTCAAGAGCGAGAAGGTCATCAAGCCTCGCCAACTGAACATGCCCACATTGAAAAACATGGCGGGTAACCCAGGGATGATCTAACCCCATTGACTCGAGTCACAAAAAAGGCGCCTAGGCGCCTTTTTTGTTGGAAAGTCAGTTGGTTTTGTATTGTTACAAGAATGGTAAATTTTCCGATAGATACATTGGTGAATAATGCTCTTGTCTTCATTGTTCCGTTAGTACCCTCATGCCTTTTTTTCGATCAAGTGACTTCTCCAAGCACTCGCAGCGTATGGCCGTCAAGGGGTGGTTTCTGAGTTTGTCGTTGGTACTCGCCACCACGCTCGCCCATGCATCAGACGCCGCCGGACGCGATTGGCGGACGCTGGCCGCGCAGGCAAAAGGTCAGACCGTCTACTTCAACGCATGGGCTGGTAGCGAGGCCATCAACGCCTATATCCAGTGGGTCGCCGCTGCCGTTCAAGCGCAATACGGCGTGACGTTGAAACACGTGAAAATCGCCGACATCGCGGATGTGGTGAACCGCGTACGTGCAGAAAAGCAGGCGGGGCGCGACCGCACGTCGGGCACCGTGGACCTGATGTGGATCAACGGTGAAAATTTTGCTGCCATGAAGCGAGATGGACTGCTGGGTGAGCCTTTCACGCAGGATTTACCCAACTTTAAGTGGGTGGACACGGTTAACAAGCCCACGACACTGATCGATTTTTCTGTCCCAACCGATGGTCTGGAAGCACCCTGGGGCATGGCGCAATTGACTTTTTTCTCTGATTCAAAACGTGTGCCAAACCCACCGATCGATTTAGAGACTTTTGCCTCGTTGGCGCAGCAGTTTCCGGGCCGCCTAACTTACCCGCGTCCACCTGATTTTCATGGCACGACCTTTTTAAAGCAGGTGATGTTGGCAACCGCGCCCGATATGGCGGTATTTACGAAACCTGCGACTGACGCCGATTTCCAGACGGCTAACGCGCCCATGTGGCGCTACTTGGATAAATTGCATCCGGCTTTGTGGCGACAGGGGCAGCAGTTCCCCAACACCGCGTCTGCGATGACCCAAATGCTGGCAGATGGTGAGTTGCTGGTTAGTCTGACCTTTAATCCCAATGAAGCTGCCAATGAAATTGCATCGAAGCGGTTGCCCGACTCGGTGCAGAGTTGGCAATTCAAGGCGGGCACGATTGGTAACACCCACTTTGTCGCCATCCCGTTTAACGCGCCCAGCCGAGCTGGCGCAAGCGTCGTTGCCAATTTCCTCCTGTCGCCAGAGGCACAAGCGCGAAAAGCCAACATCGACGTGTGGGGTGACCCCACCGTGTTGGCGGTATCGCGCTTGCCAGCGGCACAACGGGCACTCTTTCAAGGGGGGGTGAAGCCCGGTCAGTTAACGCAAGCGGCACCCGTTCTGCCTGAGCCCCATGCCTCTTGGGTAGACAAGATCGAAAAAGAGTGGATTCGCCGCTACGCGCGATGAAAGGGGGTGCGGCGTCTGCGAGCATGGTGATGCCTATGGCACTCACCCTAGCGATAGGTCCCGTGTTGCTGACTGCGCTGTGGTTGGCCCTGAGCCCTGTGCTTGCGAATACCCCTTGGGTCGCGCTTTGGCAAGACCCCCGATTTGCGGATGCCACGCTGTATACGCTCTGGACGGGCACCGCAGCGAGCCTGTTGGCCTGGGTGAGTGCCGGTTACCTGCTGCGCTCGGCTTTCATTCGGGGACAAACGGGGCGTTGGCTTAACCGTCTGCCACTGTTACTGGCCACACCACATGCCGCCATGGCGATCGCCATCGTCTTGTGGGTCGCGCCCACGGGGTGGCTTTTGCGTTTCACCTCGCCTTGGCTCACTGGATTTGACACGCCGCCTTTTTGGCGCACCACACAAGACCCTTTGGGGCTGGGCCTGATTGCCGCCTTGTGGATTAAGGAAGTCCCGTTTCTGTGTTGGGTCGCTGCGACCCAACTGCAGCGCGAAGATGTCCGACGTCGGTGGCACGCTGAGTTTGCAGTCGCGCAGACCATGGGATTGACACCAACTGCCGCCTTTAATGCCGTCGTTTGGCCGCAGCTCGCGCGGGTGCTGCGTTGGCCCTTCATTGCAGTGCTCGCTTATGGTCTCGCCGTGGTCGACTTGGCCCTCATCATTGGGCCTACTGCACCGCCAACCCTTGCTGTTTTAGCGTGGGAGTGGTTGCGCGATGCGGATGCTGTCCTCCAAGCACAGGGCGTGCTTGCAGCCTGGGTACTCGCTGGTTTGACGTTGTTGGTTGGCGCGGGTTTGTGGCAGCCGATTATCCGTATCGCCCCTTTTGGGGTGATGGGACGTGCAATTGGTGGCGGCTGGCGCTTGCTTTTTATGCTTTACGCGGCGGCCTGGTTAGCCCTACTTGTGGGGGGCTTTTTGGGCGTTTGGCCTTTCCCGAGTGTGCGCCCCGAGCAGTGGCATATGGGTCATTGGGGCCGCGTGTGGGACAGCGCGGAGAGTCTCTGGCGCACGGTAGCGCTCGGTTTGTTGGCGGCGACACTCACAGTTGCATTGCTAGTCGCGTGGTTGGAGTGGGTGCCCCATCGCTGGCAACAAGTCATGCGTCCGCTTTTGATAGCCCCCATGATCTTGCCGCCACTCTTATGGGCCTTCGGCCTTTACCGCGTGGCACTGTGGGGTCATTTCGAAGGGGCGTGGTTTGGCATGGTGGTCGCGCACGCGATCATGGCGATGCCTTTTGCATTGCTGGCTCTAGAGTCGGTCTATCGCGCCAGTGACCCGCGCCTACAGGCAGTCACCTTGACGTTGGGGCGTCACCCGCTGCAGTATTTGTTATCGGTCAAGTGGCCCTTGCTCAAGCGGGCTTTATGGTCTACCTGGGCTATCGCATTTGCAGTGAGTGTTGCGCAGTATCTACCGACGCTTTACATCGGGGCAGGGCGGTTCGTCACGGTGACCACCGAGGCCGTGGCCCAAGCAACGGCGGGACAGCGCGGCCTGATGAGTGCTTACGCTGCATTGCAAACTATATTGCCGTTGATGGCATTCGCGGTGGCTGTCATGCTGGGTAGGCCCCGCCGTTTCATGAAAGGTCTACCGTGAGCGTCGGGTTGCATGTGAGCGTTGATCGACTGGGCACCGTGAACAAGCCTCTGCTGAAGGCGTTGTCATGGTCGGTGCCACCAGGCGCCGTCTGCACTTTGATGGGCCCCAGCGGCGTCGGCAAGAGCAGCTTGCTTGGAGCGATTGCGGGCACGCTCTCAATTGTCTCGGATGGCCTGACCCCGCTGATATTTGAGGGTTCGGTTTATTTGGATGGTGAGCGACTCGACACCCGTCCGGCACACGAGCGCGGCATCGGTCTGGTTACCCAAGACCCTTTACTCTTTCCTCACCTTACAGTTGCTGAGAACTTGGCATTTGCGATGAATCGGCACACCCCCAAAGCAGAACGAACGCAGCAAGTGAAAGACGCCTTGCAGGCCGCCAATTTGCCGGCGATGGGCCAGGCCGATCCATCTCAACTATCAGGTGGAGAGCGCGCGCGGATTGCGCTGATGCGCGCGTTGCTGGCGAAACCCCGGGCCTTGTTGCTTGACGAGCCGTTTTCCAAATTGGACGACTCGTTACGACAACATATACGCGAGTGGTTTTTTCGGCAGGTCACCCAGCGGGGCATTCCTGCGCTTCTCGTGACCCATGACCCGGCTGACGTTGCCGATCACAGTCGCGTTATTCAGCTTCACCATGCTTGATCGAGCGCTCCAAACCCGACTCACACCAGTCCTCCAGAAACTGGCGGCGGCGTGGGTCGCCCGCGGCGGTTCGGCGGATCAATTGACATGGCTGGGCTTTGGTCTTGGTTTGCTAGCGGCCCTTTCGATTGCTTTTCAAATGCCACTCTTGGGTTTGGCCCTTATTTTGTTATCACGACTGTGCGATGGCCTAGATGGTGCGGTTGCCCGCCTGACGCAACCCTCCTCGCGGGGTGCGTTTTTGGACATCACGCTCGACTTTTTGTTTTACGCCCTGATTCCGTTGGCTTTTGCGGTTGCCGATCCTGCGCAGAACGCGCTCGCTGCAGCTGTTTTACTCGCGTGTTTCATGGGCACAGGTAGCAGTTTCCTGGCATTTGCAGCCTTGGCTGAGAAGGCCGGCTTGAAAGCTGATGTCACCTTGCCAAAAGGCCTTTATTTCATCGGTGGGCTCACCGAAGCCACAGAGACCCTATTGGTCTTTGTAGGCATGTGTTTGTGGCCCGCGTATTTTCCCGTGTTGGCTTACAGCTACGCGGCTTTGTGTGTTGTGACCATTGGTTTCCGTCTGTGGGTGGGAATACGCACGCTTGAACCGCGAGAGGATAAGTTTTGACGAATAAAAAATGGGCGTTGGCCGGCATCATATTGGCACTTTTGATCGGTGCCTTTTGGTTTGATTTAGGCCAGTACGCCAGCCTAGATGCGCTGAAGCAAAACCAAACGCGCATGGCTGAGGCACTTGCTGAATCACCTTTCACGGTGGTATTGGGCTTCAGTGCGGTGTATGTTGTGGTGACCGCACTGTCCTTACCGGGCGCCGTAATTTTGACCTTGGCGGCTGGTGCTTGGTTTGGTTTGGTGCTCGGCACCCTTGTGGTGTCTGTCGCGTCGACCATTGGCGCGACGTTGGCCATGTTGAGCGCGCGTTACTTGCTTCGCGATTGGGTTCAGCGCCGGTGGCCTGATCGATTAGCCGTGATCCAACAAGGGCTTGATCGTGATGGACCGTTTTACCTGTTCTCGCTGCGCCTGCTACCCATCGTGCCATTCTTCCTTCTGAACCTCGTCATGGGTTTGACGCAGATGCGCGTTCGGACTTATTTTTGGGTCAGTCAAGTGGGGATGTTGGCCGGCACCGTGGTTTATGTGAATGCTGGTACCGCCCTCGCCAAAATCAATCAGCTATCGGACGTCTTATCGCCTAGCGTCTGGGGTGCCTTTGCACTGTTGGCTGCGCTGCCCTGGATCTTGCGCCGAGCGCTTGACTGGCGCCATCGTCAGCGTGTGTATGCCCGGTGGCAATCGGTCAAGCCGAAGCAGTTCGATCGCAACTTGATTGTGATTGGCGGTGGTGCAGCGGGTTTGGTGTCGGCATACATTGCGGCCGTTGTGAAAGCCAAAGTCACTTTGGTTGAGGCTCACAAAATGGGTGGCGACTGCTTGAACTATGGTTGCGTCCCCAGCAAAGCTTTGATTAAGAGCGCCAATTTGGCACACAAAATGAAGCATGCCGATCGTTATGGTTTGACGCCAGCTTCCCCGGATGTGCGATTCAAAGCGGTGATGACACGGGTGCAGGCTGTCGTGAAACAAGTCGCACCGCATGACAGCGTGGAGCGCTACACCGCGTTGGGCGTTGATGTCGTAAGCGGTCACGCGATCATTGTCAATCCGTGGACGGTAGAGATCACTGATGCGCAAGGAAACAAGCAAACCCTCACGACACGCAGCATTGTGATTGCAGCAGGTGCAAAACCGCTGGTGCCACCTCTGCCCGGACTCGATACTGTGGGCTATCTCACCAGCGATACGCTGTGGGAAGCATTTGCCGCACGGGACACCTTGCCACAACGTATCGTCGTGTTGGGTGGCGGGCCGATTGGCTGCGAGCTCACGCAGGCCCTCGCACGTCTAGGTGCCCATGTGACCCAAGTCGAAATGGGCGACCGCTTGCTACCTCGCGAGGATGAGGCGGTGTCTGAGTTGATCGCTAAAACGCTGGCCTCAGAAGGGGTGGAAGTCTTGACCGCTCACCAAGCCATTCGTTGCGAACAACAGGGCGAAGAGAAAACGCTCGTGGTTAAGGGCCCCTCCGGTGATCGCGCCATTGCTTTTGATGAGCTCATTTGCGCCGTCGGTCGGGTCGCACGCCTGGATGGTTACGGACTTGAAGCCTTGGGCATCACGGCGCAACGCACCATAGAGACCGACGCTTATCTGCAAACCGTTTACCCCAACATATACGCCGCAGGGGATGTTGCTGGGCCTTATCAGTTCACGCACACGGCCTCTCATCAGGCTTGGTATGCCAGTGTCAATGCTTTATTCGGTGACTTTAAGCGGTTTGCGGTCGACTACCGCGTCATACCTTGGGCGACCTTTGTAGACCCCGAGGTAGCCCGTGTCGGGCTGAATGAGCAAGCAGCAAAGGCCGATGGAATTGCGTACGAGGTCACTCAGTTTCCCCTTGATGACCTCGATCGCGCCATCACCGATAGCGAGACTGCTGGATTCATTCAGGTACTCACGCCGCCGGGCAAAGACCGTATCTTGGGCGTCACCATCGTGGGCGCTCAGGCCAGCGAGATACTTGCCGAATACGTGTTGGCCATGAAGCACGGGTTGGGTCTCAACGGAATCTTGGGCACCATTCACACCTATCCCACGATGGCAGAAGCCAACAAATACGTCGCCGGTGAGTGGAAGCGCGCACACGCACCCAAACGCCTACTGGCCTGGGTTGAGCGCTTTCAGACTTGGCGCCGCGGGTAATGGGTTATCTCAGTTGTGCCGCTATCGTCGGCGTCCTGAGCGGCAGCGTTTGGTTGCTTCCAGCCCAAGCCGCGTCGCCATCGCTTGAGTCTCCCTCATCGCTTGCGCCGTTTACGCCGGACAGCGTTACGGCATGGCGCTTTGTGGGAATTCCCAAAGCGTCGGTAAGCCTTCCCCCAACGCAGTTTGACGTTTTACGGGAAGATGGCGAATTCGCCTTGCGCATTCAAACCAATGCCTCTTACGGCACTTGGGTACACGACTTACCCCAGGTCTCTGCGGCAACGCTTCGTTGGCGTTGGCGTCTCGATGAGCCGCTGAAGGGGGGCATTGCGGCGCCGGACCTCCTGACCAAGGCGGGCGATGACGCAGCGCTTAAGGTTTGTGTCATGTTCAATCACGACCTGCAACGCGTGCCCTTTTGGGAACGTACGACCTTGCGTGTCGCGCGAAGCGTCAGTGGGGAAGACTTGCCCGCAGCGACCCTCTGCTATGTGTGGGATCAAACCTACGCTGTGGGACAAATTGGGCGCAACCCCTACTCGGCGCGCGTACGTTTTATGGTCTTGCGAGGCCCCGAATCTCCGCTGCGGGTATGGCAAAGCGAGCAGCGCGATGTCGGGGCAGATTTCAAACAGTTATTTGCTGACGAGCATCCGGTCGCTGAGTCTGCGCCGACCCTCAAGGCCATTGTGGTGGGCGCCGACAGCGATAACACCCAAAGTACGTCGCTGGGCTGGTTGAAGTCGATTGCGCTAGGCCGTTAAGGTGATAGAGGTCAACGCATCGCTTGCGGAAAGAACCTCGCCGATGACGGCACAGTCTGCGTAGCCCGCTGCTTTGAGGTTTGACAGGCAATCAGTAACGCGATCAGCGGGTACAGATGCCAACAAGCCGCCTGCAGTTTGGGGGTCAAAGAGCAAGGCGTATCGGGGCGTATTCACATACGCTTCAGGGTTAGCGACCGCATGGCGCGAGCGCGCATTGGCGGTTTGGAGTGAGCTGAACACACCTTGCTCGATGCAGCGCTCGGCACCCGCTAACAGTGGAATTTGACGAAGATCTAATTGTGCACCCACACCGCTTGCTTTGGTCATTTCAAGCAGGTGCCCCAGTAATCCAAATCCAGTGACGTCGGTACAGGCACTTGCACCGTGGCTCTGCAAAATAGGGGCAGCGCGTTGGTTGGACTGCTGCATTGAGACCAAGGCGTGACCGATATCAACCCCAACCGCTTTCGCTTGCGCATGCGCTGCCAGCAGGGTGCCCGTGCCAATGGCTTTGGTGATGATTAATTGCTCACCTGGCATCATGCCGGCCTTTTGCATCACGCGATTCAGTGGTTGACCTTCAGCAGCTTGCTCGTTCAATTCACTTTCGGTATCGATGAGCCCGTTGATTGCAAAGCCCAGTCCGAGCTCAGCACCTTCACCTGTGTGACCACCAACCAGTGTGCAGCCCGCCTCGTTCAAAACGGCCACGGCGCCTGTCATGAGATCGCTCAAGAGGGTTTCAGTTTTTGCGTCCAGTCCCGGAGGAATAGTGGCAATTGCGGTGGCGGTATGGGGCGTTGCGCCCATCGCAAAAATGTCACCCAACGCGTGGTTGGCCGCGATGCGACCAAAGAGGTAAGGGTCGTCGATAAAGGCTCTAAAGAAATCGACCGTGTGAACCAGCGCTTTCCCGGCAGGTACCCGGACGACGGCTGCATCATCGGGCGCATGGAGACCCACCAAGACATCGGGGTTATCGACGGGTGCGAGGTTTGTTAAGGCTCTGCTAAGAACGGTTGCGCCCACCTTTGCGCCACAGCCGCCGCAGCGCATGGCGGTGGCTTCGGTTGCGGCCATCGACTCGTCAGCGTTCAGTGCCAGTTGGGCGCCACGGCTACTGCTTGTGGGGATGCCTGCCATTCTCATGGGGGGCAGGTCATTGAAACGCTTCATGAAGCGGCGATCAATGTAATCTTTCCATCGCCATACCCATTCACCAGCAAAACTCAATTCACCGCGGGATGCGACGGCGAATCGGTCACCGGTCGAAATCAACGCTAACCACCGCCACTGCGGTCGATAGGTGGTTGCGCGCTTACCCTGCAGTGCGCGCCGCAAATTGGTAGCCAGTGGCTTGGTCATACGCACTGCGAAGACGCCAGCCTTCTCCAGGGGACGTTCAGCAAAAGACGTGATGTCGCCAGCGGCGTAGATGGTCGGGTCAGTGACGCTTTGCAACTGCGCGTTGACTCGAATAAAACCAGCATCATCCAGCGCCAAACCAGTTTGCTTGAGCCAACCCGCACCAGCGGCTTGTGTGACCCACATGGTTTCATCGGCATCGTAGGTCCGTCCGTCGGCTGTATGCAGGCAGCCAGGCGACAGCGCGCTCACCGTGGCGCCGAGATGAACCGTTATGTTTCGACGTGCCAATAGTTTTGTGAAATGCGCCTGCACGCGGGTGTTGTGCGTGGGCATGATGGTGTTGCCCGAGGTCAGCAACGTGAACGTCAGTCGTTCGGGGTTATCGCCGCCATCACGGAGCACCTGCCGGAGCCGGTGCTGCATCGCCAAAATCAGTTCAACGCCGCCCGCGCCACCGCCGACGACGGCGATGGTCAGTTGCCCACGTTGACGCGGCAGTTGTTTGACACGGGCTAATAAGTCCAACCAACGTTGGTTGAACTGTGTGATGGGTTTGACCGGAATCGCTAAACGATGGTCGTCAGCGAGCGCTTGGAGGTTGGGGGTTGCGCCCGTATTGATCGACAAGAGGTCGTACGGCACAGGGGGACGATTGGCACACAGTACCTCGCGGTTCACTCGGTCGATACCAATCGCCGCGCTGTGATAAAAACGCGCCCCAGCAAATGCACACAGCCGGGCTAGATCAATGTGTACATCACGAAAACTATAGTGACCCGCCACATAACCAGGCAACATCCCAGAGTAGGGGGTATCCACATCGGTGCTGATGAGGGTGAGGCGCACCCCGGGCTCAGGCTTCATGGCGAACATGCGCAACACCCCAACATGGCTGTGGCCACCACCAATCAAAACAAGGTCGCGTAAGACGGGAGAGGGGCTGGTTTGCATGGTGCCTTTTGAGGAGAGGGTGTCGCCTGAGTTATTAGTGTGCCATGGGAAGTAGGTCGTACTTCTTCTATTTTTTGGCTTTAAAAAACACAGGGCTTATCCTTAATCAGGGCGCCTTTGAACATGGTCTTCGAATCGTCTTCAATCAGCCCCGTGAGCTGACGATGCAGGTACGTGGTGCCATCCATAGCGGCGCGACTAAAGAGGAGATTAAAGGAGTTTTTTGCAAACCGCTAAACCTTGCGGTCTGTCCACCGCGATGGGTATTTTTCGGAATGCACAAGATGTGCTGGTCGAAATGACTGTTCTTTAAGCTCTTAGCGCTTGAATTGCTCGCGGAACCGCTCAACTTCAGCGATATAGGGCTCTGAGGTCAGTATGTTGCTGACCAGATGGGTCTTTTCTTTGATGTGTTTAGAGAAATAAATCCGGTCGACCGAACCATCAGGGTGACAACGGGCCTTGATGGAGCACTGTTTCCGATCGTGCGATTGATCGATTAACACGATGGAGTTCGCATTGATTTTGAATTCCATGATGCAACTTTTTGGGTTGTTCACGTCGTCAATGGCGATGAATTCATTGCTGCCTTTGAACTCGAAAATACCACGATAGGTGCAGTTTTGTAGGTTCCGATTGGGGACAAACAATTCCGCGTAAAGGCGGGTTGGGGAACGTGGCAAGACGTCTAACTTGACCTCCATGTTCCGGTCTTCCTCACCGTCCACCCGCACCACTTTGCGGTACTTGTAGGTTCCGATAACTTCTTTAATTAAAGGTTCAGAGACGGCCGCATCGCCCGCCACGAGGTAAGCGGGGGGGAGGGCTGTAGCCTGGCCCTGCACCATGGCAGGTGCCAGTGCCAAGAGCGTCATTGCAATCGCGTGTAAAAAATTGATGGGACTCTGGCGCATGGTATGGGGGAAGAATTTTCTTGGATTGGTGTTAAGCGGAGTATCGGAAGAATTAAAAATTTCTTTATAGAACAATGGGTTTACTTCGAATTTTCACATTGCCCTTATTATAAATTCTCAACCATACCCCTCTACAATTAGGGCTACGACCAGCTGCTAAGAGGAATCTTGTTTTGAAGCTTTCGACGAAAATTTGGATTGCAGGTTTGGGTTTACTGACCCTGTGGGGCGGCGTGACTGCTGCTGAGCGCATGATGCACGGGTCCGGACACCATCAAATGCACCACGGTGGGCACATGGGCGGCATGGCTGGTCATCATGGCGGCGAACATGACGAATACAACATGCCGGGATTACGCGGCAAGGACACCACACAGGCCGAGTTTGAGGAAATGCGTGCGATGTTCATGAAGCACCGCGCGATGACCCGCAGCGTGACCAACCTACCAGACGGTATTCGAACCGTGACAGAAACCGACGATGCCGAATTACGGCCTAAGTTGGTGAGCCATGTGGTTGGCATGATTGCCCGCATGCAAGCCAAGCGCAACCCTGAAGTTATCATTCAAAGCGCCACGCTCAACCCGCTGTTCGAGCGGGGCGATGCCATCAAGACCCAAATGGAAATGACTGCAAAAGGCATCATCGTGACGCAGACATCCACCGATCCTGAGGTTGTCCAGCTGTTGCAAACGCACGCCGCGGAAGTCAGTGACTTGGCGGCGCGTGGCATGGCCGCTGTGCATGAGCGCATGCAGGGCCAGCACCACCGGTAAACAAACCGCCGACAGCACACTGCGCACATGCCGTTACCGGAAGCGCTCCAACTCAAGGTCAGCGATGACCGTATCTTGCATGGTTGGGCGTGGCCCGCGCCATCAAAAACTGTCGGTCAATTATTGTTAGTTCACGGGTTGGGCGAACACGCGCGACGTTACGACCGTCTCGCAAATACCTTGTGGGCAGATGGCTGGCATGTCTTGGCCTACGATCAGTTGGGGCATGGTCAATCGCCGGGGCCTCGCGGCGACCTGCCATTTGCCGATGCACTGGTCGAAGACCTAGCAGCCGTCTATGGCCAATGGGGCTCACCGGAATTACCGCGCGTTGTGTTCGGCCACAGCTTGGGTGGTTTGGTTGTTGCGGATTGGATCTCAGGGCGGTTGTCGCCTCATCACAAACCCGTGGGCATTGTTTTATCCTCGCCAGCGCTGGGTGCAAAAACCAATCTGATTCAACGGTTCCTGTTGGCAACACTGCCCAAAATATTCCCCCATCTGTGCGTGGCCAACGGGGTGAATCCTGCGTTGATATCGCACGATGCAACTGTGGTGAAGCAGTACCGTGCTGATCCGTTGGTTCATGACCGGATCTCTGCACTGTTGGCGGCGTGGATTATCGCTAGGGGATCGGAAGTTCAGCAACGAGCCAGTGATTGGCGTACGCCGACGCTGGTGCAATACGCGGGCGATGATTATTTGGTCGACGCAGAGGCCACCTGGCAATTCATTCAGAATTCCCCCGCTGGTGTGGTGACGGGTACTCGCTTCGAGGGCGCCTATCACGAGGTGTACAACGAGCTGTCACAGTGGCGAGAGCCCGCGGTCACCCAGCTACTGGGCGCATTGCGGGGCTTTTTGTAAGCGGACGACTAGCGGAGTCTTTTGGTCAAGGCCGGCGCTCAGGATGGGCTCACTTCGATGCCTGCCGCGCGCGCTGCTACTCGAATTACGGCGGCATAGTCGAGGTTAGCGTCCCCCTGCGCTGATGCCTCATGAAGCATCTGATCAACATGACCGGTCAAGGTCATGGGGACATCGAGCTGGGAACCTGCTTCCAAAATCAAACCGACGTCCTTACGCATTTGGTCCACAGTGAATGTGGGGGTGTAATCGCGTTCAGGCAATTGCACGGCCTTAGCCCGCACGATTGGCGCACCAACGGCACTGGCGCCGATCACATCCCACATTTGTTGCCAGTCCAGCCCGCCTTTCTCGCCGAGTGTCAATGCCTCAGCCAGCATGCCGGAGGTGGATGCAATCATCAGGTTTATCACCAGTTTCATGAGCCGCGCTTGATCACCTTCTCCCAGGTAAAACTGCGAAGGCCCAAACAATTGCAGGAGCGGTAACACCTGCTCATAAGCGGCCTTAGGGCCTGATCCCAGCACAGTTAACTGTGCCTGCTCGGCCATCTTGTTGTTACCCGAGACCGTAGCCCGGACATGCGCGATACCGCGACTCGAACACCACTCGGCGCAAGTCGCGCTGGCGCGCATGGAGACGGTACTGGTATCCACATAAATTGCTTGCGCGCTGGCGTTTGCAACGACTTGGGCACCGACTTCAAGTAACGCGTCGTCATGGGGCAAAGACGACAAAACAACGTCCGCCTGCTTAACCGCTGAAGCCAGATCGGCCACCACTTGCAACCCAGCGGCGTGCGCACTTTCACGCGCTACGGCACTGTTGTCATAAACGACCACAGCGTGGCCCGCTGTAGCAATATGTCGCGCCATTGGCAATCCCATTTTCCCGATGCCTATCACGGTAACTTGCATGTCTAAATCCTCCGATTGAGTCGCAGTTTCGAACGGACCGTCCTGCGAGCTCACAGGAAAGGTGGTTGCACCAATCACATCCTTTGGGTGTGAGCAGCGATTAACAACGATCATATTCGCGGCTAATTAGTCCATCCGTAAGTTCCCCCGAGCGAATGGTTAGATGTGAAGATTCATCACCCTCAAGCGCCTCCTTCAGTCTACTTTTAACTATGACGACACTGGCATTCCCCTAAACCTGTAAAGGTGTGCTTGAGTCGAACGAAGGACAGGTGCTGCGTGCTGCTGCGCTCAAAGGTATGGGCATCCTCGTGCAACCGAAGTACATCGTCCACGATGATCTAGTGGCCGGTCGATTGACCCCTGTACTTGACGATTGGGATCTACCTCGGCTGCACATCAACGTGGCGTTTCAAAGTCGCCGTCACATGTCGGCCAAAGTCAGAACTTTTGTCGATTTTGTGGTTGAGTATTTTGAGCGGATGGATTTTCGACGCAAGTGGACGAGTCATGACCGTTCAGGAATTCACTGATAGGTAAGGGGAAGAGCGTGTTAGGCTCGTCGCGGTGCTTGTTTGGTGCTCGATGAAAAGTGTCTAACGATTCAGGCGAATGCCATACTGCACTGGAGCGCTTTGGATACTTGCTAGCGTATTCTCTGAGGGCAACAAAAAAGCCTAGACAGCTTTGGGCTGATCTAGACTTGTAAGTGGTGCCGGAAAGAGGAATTGAACCCCCGACCTTCTCATTACGAATGAGCTGCTC
>OCVQ010000671.1_pt1 | contig 30112 bp, 24 predicted proteins | sample 1539061 | NCBI WGS metagenome assembly OCVQ01 (sample SAMEA3355526, study PRJEB22509) | marine metagenome | biome: marine; feature: river plume; material: water | place: USA | collected 2010-08-08 | depth 0.5 m | reverse complement strand
CGATTGATTTAAAAGATCATATGTTTTTCCATATAAAATCGACACTCCACCTTTTTTGGGTAGCAGGTCTGTATAGAAACTTTTATCAATCGAAGGTGCTCCCGCTATTACCATTTGATAGTCTTCAAATTGCAAACCTGCTTTCAGCATCAGCGGAAGTTTGACACTAATTTCCTGTTTTCGACTCCCTGGAAGCAAAGCAATGATTGGTCTTTCGTCCAATTCATTCGCCTCGTAAAATTCCTCTTTGGTGAGTGCGCGTTCTTTAAATTTCTCCACTTCATCTAAAAGCGGATGTCCGAGATAACTTACGGCAAAGTCATGTTTCTTATAAAACTCTTTCTCAAAAGGTAAAATAACATACATTTCATCAACTGATACTTTGATTTTCTTCACGCGGTTTTCCTTCCAAGCCCAAACTTGTGGGGAAACATAGAAACACACTTTAATTCCTTGTTTTTTAGCCCATTCTGCAATACGGAGATTAAACCCTGGATAATCGATAAGAATAAGTGCATCTGGTTTAAATGTAAGAATATCTTTTCGGCAAAACTTAAGATTGGCAGCAATAGTTCGAATATTGGTAATCACTTCCCAAAACCCCATGAAAGCAAGATCTCTGATGTGTTTTGCTGGCTCACCTCCTATTTCCTTCATCCGATCGCCACCCCAAAAGCGAATGTCCAAGTCAGCCTGTTGCGCTAATAGTTCTTCCATTAGATTGCTTCCATGTAGATCACCCGAAGCTTCACCTGCAATTATATAAAGTCTTTTTCCTGCCATTCTTTAGAAAAATACGAAATAAACGATCAATGGTAGATAACAAACCGTGCCCAAAATAACACCCATAGCAAATTGATATTTTTCCTTATTCAGGTAGATATAAAATAATCCTAGATTGGCCAGAACCGCAAGAGTCAGCATTTTGCTCATGGTGCTGTTGTTATTCATAAATCGGTACCACAATTGTTCGTAATAGAAGTTTTGTGCCCAAGAAAGGATCAGAATAACGAGAGGAACGATCAAAATAGGAAGAATAATTCCGATGATTAATCCCAATGTATGACTTCTATTCCAATTTTTTAAATTCATAATTTCCACTCTTTTAAGTTATCCATAGCTTTGTAGGCAGTTAAATCAAATTGCGTGGGAACAACACTCGCGTATCCTTCACCCATAGCGTAAATATCCGAATCAGTTTCATCTGAAACACATTCAAAATCACCTGTTAGCCAATAATAAGGTCGGCCAAATTGATCTTCACGTTTGTCAAAACGGTCTTCCCAAAAAGCATGAGCTTGCTTGCAAATACGAATTCCTTTGATTTCTTCAGGCGCACCTTTGGGCACATTCACGTTCAAACACGTATGTGGGTCCATTTTATTTTTTAGCGCCTGAGTAATAATCTTTCTGGCAACATTTTTCGTTGCTCTGAAATCGGCATTGGCATCAAAATCTTTTAAAGAAAATCCGATAGAGGGAATATTCTCCATTGCACCTTCAACGGCTGCAGACATTGTTCCGGAATACAAAACATTGGTAGAAGTATTTTCTCCATGATTAATGCCGCTCAACAATAAATCAGGCGTTCGTTTCATAATTTCATAGATTCCCAATTTGACACAATCGACTGGTGTTCCAGAGCAAGAATAGGCTAGACTATTAGGAAAAAGTACAGATTTATTTAATCGCAAAGGGTTGGTAATCGTAATCGCATGTCCCATGCCAGATTGCGGTTTGTCGGGTGCAATAATTATGACATCACCAAATTCTTCAGCCACCTCAACCAAGGCAAGAATTCCTTTTGCAGAAATTCCATCGTCATTGGTCACAAAAATCAAAGGTTTACTCATATTAAAAGGTTTTAGTAATGGACAACGAAAGTAAATAATATTCGTCACATGGATGAGTTTAAATGTTCACAATTGCGTGAATAACTGCCTACAAAACTTGTAAATTAAACTACAAAAAGGTTGTATTTTTGGCCTAGTTAATTGATATGACAGGAAACGAATTAATAGACGGCTTACAAGCCATTACAGAAGAAAACAAATCTTTTGTTGAGAGAAAATTAGCGCATTTGAATGCCGATCAGCTGAATTGGCGTACCAATGCAGATTCATGGTCTTTGAATGAAGTATTTGCTCATTTAAACGAATACGCCGCCTTTTATCACGCTTCTTTCCGCAAGGTTATTGCAAAAACGAAATATCAAAAACCAACGCAAAATTTCTTGTCCTCACCTTTGGGCAGTGCAGCATGGAAATCGATGAAGTTGGGAAAGGCAAAAAATGTAAAACGGAAGTATAGAGCATTGGCCGCTTTTAATCCAACAACTACTCCAACGATAGTAAAAGGAAGTGATTGGAAAGTATTTTTTACAGGTCAAGAAGAATTAAGTCAAATTTTGGAAGACGCTCGAAAAATCAATATCAAACGAGCAAAAACAGCCTTATCCATCTCAAAAATCATTAAGTTTCGGATGGGCGACACAATGAATTTTTTGGTTTTTCATAACGAGCGTCATATTCAACAAGCGCAAAATATTTTAAACCATAAAAACTTCCCCAAAAAGAAATGAAAGGCCTTTTTTGGTATTGTGGAGTTAGCATAGCGCCCGTTCGTTCTGAGCCAAAGGACAGCGCCGAAATGATTACCCAACTCTTATTCGGTGAGATCGTTGAATTAATGGACACGGATAAACAATGGCGCAAAGTAAAAAGTTATTCGGACCAATACGAAGGGTGGATTGATGAAAAACTAATTCATCCATTGACCGAAAAGGAATTGAAAAAATGGATGGACAAACAAACCCTTCTATTTGATTCTCAGTTTAGAATTAATACAAAAGCAGGTGACATTCTTTTAACAAAAGGTTGTTTCATTCCAGGTGTTGAAGCGAAAGCACCTGTTCATATTGGGAATGAGGAATATATATTTACCGAAAGTCCAAGCACAGTGCCGAACGACATTCAAACCATTGCAAAATCGTACTTGAACGCTCCTTATTTATGGGGAGGCAAAACATTGTTTGGTATCGACTGTTCTAGTTTTACTCAATTGGTCTTCCGGTTTTTATCAATCTCCTTGCCACGTGACGCATATCAGCAGGCCGAAGACGGAGCCGAGATTCAATTGGAAGATGCACAGCCGGGAGATTTAGCTTTTTTCGATAATGAAGGAGGAAAAATAATACATGTAGGTATTTTGTTAGATAACCAGAAAATCATTCATGCACATGGCCAAGTGAGAATTGACAAATTGGATTCAGAAGGAATTTATAATACTGAACGCGCTTACTACAGCCATAAATTGTGTTTACTAAAACGCTATTTTAATTAGTTGGTCAATCGAATCAGAAATAGCATATTGCAAAAAGAGAAATTATATTTATAAAAATTAAAAGTTGAAAAAAACATAAGAATTTAAGCTCATGAGAAACGACAAAGAAATTTTCGACCTAATTCAATTAGAGAAAAACCGTCAATTGCACGGTATTGAATTGATTGCCTCAGAAAACTTCGTTAGTAACGAAGTAATGGAAGCAATGGGCAGCGTTTTAACGAATAAATATGCTGAAGGACTTCCAGGAAAAAGATATTATGGTGGTTGTGAAATCGTCGATCAGGTAGAACAATTGGCGATAGACCGTTTGTGTAAATTATTTGGTGTGACTTGGGCAAATGTTCAACCTCACTCTGGAGCGCAAGCAAATGCAGCCGTTTTCTTGGCTTGTTTGAATCCCGGTGACAGAATATTAGGATTTGATTTATCACATGGTGGACACCTGACCCACGGATCGCCAGTAAATTTCTCAGGAAAAATATACGAACCTCATTTTTATGGGGTTAGCAAAGAAACGGGACAAATAGATTACGACCATCTCGAAAAACAAGCGAGAGAAGTAAAACCTAAAATGATTATCGTCGGCGCATCTGCATATAGTCGTGATTGGGATTATGCTCGCGTGCGAAAAGTAGCGGATGAAGTGGGTGCAATTATTTTGGCCGACATCTCCCACCCTGCTGGTTTGATTGCAACTGGCTTGTTGAAAGACCCATTAGATCATTGTCATATCGTAACTTCAACTACGCATAAGACTTTAAGAGGACCGCGTGGTGGCATCATCATGATGCGTCACAATTTTGAAAATCCATTTGGTTTGAAATGGAACAATGGAAACCTAAAATCGATGGGTGCTTTGCTTGATGCAGCTGTTTTCCCAGGAACGCAAGGTGGACCATTGGAGCACGTAATTGCGGCAAAAGCTGTTGCCTTTGGTGAAGCACTGACAAGCGAATATAAAGCATACATGAAACGTGTCGTTGAAAACGCAGGAATTATGGCAAAGGAATTTGTGAAACGTGGATACGGTGTTATTTCAAAAGGAACAGAAAATCACTCCATGTTGATTGATTTACGTTCAAAAGGTGTTACTGGAAAAGATGCCGAGACTCGTTTGGTCTTAGCAGACATAACAGTGAACAAGAATATGGTTCCTTTCGATGCGGAGTCGCCTTTTGTTACCTCTGGAATTCGACTTGGAACTCCTGCCCTTACAACACGTGGTGTTGAAGCAAATGAGATTCCAAAAATCGTAGAATTGGTTGACCGTGTATTAAGTGATATCAACAACGATGAAAACATTGCTGCCGTTCGTAAAGAGGTAAACGAATTAATGTCTAGCCGTCCTTTATTCACGTGGTAATTTTTCTTTTGTAGCTTTGGCGGGAATCGAACCCGAACGCCCGAAGGCACTGGATTTTGAATCCAGCGCGTCTACCAATTCCGCCACCAAGGCATTTGTGTTCTCTCTGGCAGAGCGAGCGCAAAGTCATGGATTTTATTGAAATTGTATAACACTTTTTAAAATTTCGTCAATTTTTTTATTGTCGTCTTTCCATCCAATGAGATTTCAAAAAGATAAATCCCCGTTGTAAGATCATTCAAATCATCAATTTTCAGTGCATTATTGACCCAGTCGGACGGTTCAACATCAATCAGTTTTATTAATCTTCCAGCTTGATCTAGAATTCTAATTGTGCATGCCAACGGTTGATGTTCCGCACTTAACGATAAATCCGTTCGAAATGGATTCGGATAACTTTCCACCTTAGGTTCATTGGTGATTTCTGCAATGCCTGTCATGCTACACCCATTCAAAGTACCAGGAATATTTAAATCCAACCAGTCCAAACGTCGAGTAATCCAATCTTTCAAGCGTTGAACTTCTTCAGCGTAGGTTTGAGCTGGAGCTGGAACTTCTGGCGTACCCGTTGCCGCCCCCATATGCCCCCAAGTTAAATAATGCCATTCCTGACTTTCATCTACGACATTCGCTACAGAATCAACCAATCCGTGTAAGTACGATTCACTCAACACATTTCTTCGCAAATCTTCATATCGACATCGCATTTCATCTTGAAAAATTGGATCTTCAAACATGCGAACAAACCAACCAGGTGACGATACATCAGGATTACAGTCATTCACCTTATATGCCCATTCAGAACCATCCGTTGCATCATACATGCAATCCCACATGTCTTTCCAAGCCCAATCGAAATCCCAAACGGGTCCAGCTTTTAGTTTGCCCAAACTTCCATCCGAATGATCTTTCTCTTTATTGAAGTAACGACTCTTTTTAAAACCATCACCATTCCTCGCTAATTCGTTTACAATGAAGTAATCCAACCAGGAGCGAGTACTAATGTATTTTCTGAAACCATTAATTGGATCAGCGAAATTAGGTCCGTAAAGCGCCGTTTCAAATTGATCAACATAGTTTTGGATAAAATTCGTTTGAGCGCCTACTATATTGACAACTTTTGGATAAACATAGACCATGTGAATGTCAAACGTTGGATGGTCTATAGGACTATTCGCTAGTTGCCATGAGTTTTGATTGTCCCAATAATCGACTTTTAAAATGTATCCTCCCGTCACATCAGGTGGAGCAGTTTCAAAGGGATAAAGGTCGTCAACATCAACTCGGTTTGCATCACGCTTGATCTTCTCTGTCAAAAGGTAAATGCCCTTGTACTCTCCATTCAAAACGACATCAACCAATTTTGTTCGCGGGGCGTAATGACCTATTTCATCAAAAATGTGATAAGGAATAATGTTTCGGGCGAAGGATTTATCATTGTAATTCGCTACCAATAACCAATCATGTTCAGCAGGCATCCCTATTAAAGACGAATCAATTTGATTCCCTAAATTATCTTGAAGCTTAAGCGCATAAGGTTTTTGCGGGAGTGATGCTGAGTAATTACCACGACGTTCAATTCCAATTCTTCCATCGTATTCATTCATTGGATTAGTCATGTAATTCCGCACTCCTGGGCCGTTGTAGATAATCCCCATATCAGCAAGGATTTTCGGTTCATCGGGAATTGATTGTCCATTCGTATTGATGACAACAATTGGTAAATCAGATTCGGAAAATTGAAAGTAATCCGCTGGACTGGATCCGAAAGTTAAATTCCAGGTATTCAATACGCCTTCATCAGCTCCCGCTCCATCATGAATTCGCAAGTACCAAGTTCCATTGGGGTTTTGACCATTGTTTGCCAGTCCCATTTGACCCATCGGTTGGAAGGTTCCATTGTATGGTGCGCTTCCCGATGATAGTGGATTTGCGGCATCCGATCTTAAACAGGTCACTTGCATATCGTCATCACCACCACCAACAGACGAGAATAATTCTACAAGTGTGCCATCAGGAGCCAATAACGAAACGGTTAAATCATTCAAATACGTATGATTCAGATCGATGCATATTTCCTCCAATCCGAATGATGTAGTATTAATGGATGTCGGAAGTCCCAATACGATAAGGGGGATATCAATCGTTTGATTGTCCAATATTGGACCTGTTCCTCCAGAAAAAGTTTGAGATATACCAATAGTGCTGAGCATGAATCCAGCAACGGTTAAAAGTAGTTTCATAAATAACTATGATTTAGCGTGAATTTAACGAAAATTGAATTGACATCAGACTTATTTCTTAACCAAATAAAACGTAATGCGAAAAAGTATTGAAAAATGCGTTTAGTCATTTTTTAAAATACAAAAACGCATGCTTTTCATTCATTGCTTTGAATCAAAACTATCCGCATTAAAATAGGTATCTAATAATACGAAGCAAACTCTTATTAGGTTGAGTTCTGACGTCTAATAATTTTATAGAATAAAGAAAAGGACAATTGTTTGATTCTCACCGCGAAAGTTTCTTTACCGCCAATTAGAACTTCGAACTTGTTTTTTTCAACTGCTCGAAGTATTCTTTTCACACAAACCTCAACTGGCATACCAGTTTCTTGATTGTGGTCCATTACTCCGTAGGCATCACCTTTTCCAGTCAATGCATTGGTTGAAATTGGGGTATTTATTTTCCCTGGGCAAACGATAGTGACGTGAATGTTATTCTTCTCTTCTTCTAGCCGTAAACTCTCATAAAACCCGTGAAGGGCATGTTTTGAAGCGCTATAAGCCGAGCGAAGATAAAATCCGAATTTTCCTGCAATACTCGAAACGACTAGAATATGTCCATAGCCTTGCTTTCTAAACATTGGTAAAATGGCTTTAGTCAATGCTATATTTCCAAAATAATCGATCTCCATTATCTTTTTGTCGACCGCAATTTCAGTATCTAAAGCATCCGATCGTTGACTTAGTCCTCCGTTATTGAATAAAAAATGAATTTCTCCGAAAGATTCTAGTTTTTTTCTGATTTTACCAATATTTTCAGCTGATTTCTCAAGGTCCAGAGGAAAAACGATATGCTTTTCTGAGTTCGTCAATTGGGCTTTCACTTTGTTCAAGCTCACTACATTTCTCGCCGACAAAATCACTCGAGCACCCCCATTAGCCAGTTGTTTAGCAAGCTCCTCACCTATTCCAGAAGATGCTCCAATTACCCAAACGGTTTTGTTCTTAAAAGACATATTAAAGGTTAAAAAATTAGTCCCTCAAAGATAACAGAACTTTGTGAATTGTTTTCTGGTGGAAAGACAAGTTTTAAAATGAAGAAAAGCTTATCTTTGCCGAAAATATTTATTACATGGGTACTATCGCACATCGATTCGAAACAGGAGAACAATCAAGTCAAAAAGGACATTTCCGCAATTTAATTATGCTTGCACGCATTGATGGTATGGTTGCAGAAGAAGAAAAAGCTCTTTTGGAACGTATTTCAAACCGTTTAGGGTTAACGGACGAACAAGTGAAAGACGTGAAAAACGATTCAAATAGTTACCCTATGATTCCGCCTGTATCTCGCGAAGAGCGTTACGAGCGTTTAATCCAATTGGTGCAAATGATCTGTGTAGACGGCGAAATCGATCCAAAAGAAGATATTTTGGTTCACCGTTATGGAATCGCCCTAGGATTCACGCAAGAAAGATTGGATGAAAAATACCCGCTTATTCTTGAAAAAGTGAAAAACGGAATGGACCGTAACGATATTCTAGATTCTATTCTTTAGGCTGTTGACCTTTGACTATTTACCGTGAATTGGTCAAGGTAAACAGTCAACGTCAACGTCGAATTATAAACACTTTCGGAAAGTAATACACAATCGCCAATTCTAATGGCCTTGATTGCTTTTAAATACGTAAATTTGACCTTTGTATTTTGACCATGTCTAATCAGGATTTACAGTCTAGAGTTAAAGATATTTTTTCAGCATATCTGGAACAAAATGGTCACAGGAAAACTCCTGAACGATTTGTCATACTCTCAGAAATTTACGATTACGAAGGTCATTTCGATATTGAGTCGCTTTACTTCAAAATGAAGAGTCACAATTACCGAGTTTCAAGAGCGACTTTGTACAACACAATCGATTTATTGTTGGCCTGTAATTTAGTTCGTAAACACCAATTCAGTGCGTCCAATTCACAATTCGAAAAAGCCCATGGTAGTAAACAGCACGATCACGTTATCTGCACCGATACGGGAGAAGTTATAGAATTTTGCGATCCAAGAATTCAGAATATAAAAGCGACAATTGAGGACATACTTGGCGTTGAAATCCAACACCATTCTCTTTATTTCTATGGTGTAAGAAAGAAAAAAAACGACAAAAAATAGCATGGATTTCTCAGTTGACATACGTGAACAAGATGGTTCTGCAATTATTCTTTTGAAGGGAAAATTGATTAATGAAGGCGATTCGCTGCGTTTGAACGACACCATTGCAAAAGAACTTGAGGCTGGAATTCAAAATGTTGTTTTCGATTTGACCGAACTAGAAAATTGCAATTCAAGCGGATTGAATGTATTGATTCGGACTTTGACAAAAACAAGAACAAAAAATGGTGATGCGGTGGTTTGTTCCATAAATGATAACATGGACAAACTATTTGCGTTTACAAAATTGAATGAAATATTTAGTCTCTATTCAAATCAAAAAGAGGCGTTACAACATTTTAATGAAAAATAATATGACCCAAGTAGATGTACTATTAGGCTTGCAATGGGGCGACGAAGGAAAAGGAAAAATCGTTGACGTACTAACTCCACAATACGACATTATTGCTCGTTTTCAAGGAGGACCAAATGCTGGACACACCTTAGAATTTGAAGGTCATAAACACGTCTTGCACACCATTCCTTCTGGCATTTTCAGAGATGGAGTAATGAACCTAATTGGAAATGGTGTAGTAATTGATCCAGTTATTTTTCAAGCTGAATTGGAAAAATTGGCTCCTTTCAACTTGGATTTACCCAAGAGAATGGTCATTTCGAAAAAAGCACATTTGATTTTACCTACGCATCGTTTATTAGACGCTGCCTCAGAACACGCCAAAGGAAAAGATAAAATTGGTTCAACTTTGAAAGGAATTGGCCCAACGTACATGGACAAAACGGGAAGAAATGGACTTCGTGTTGGAGACATTTATTTGCCCAATTTCAAAGAAAAGTACAAGGCCTTAGTAGAAAAACACGAAGGTATCTTGAAACATTACGAAGATTTCGAATACAATCTAGCGGAATTAGAAGGCCCTTGGATGAAAGGGATTGAAATTTTGAAAGGATTGCCAGCTGTAGATAGCGAACAATATTTATACGAAGCTCGAAAAGCAGGAAAGAAAATTTTGGCTGAAGGCGCACAAGGAACCATGTTGGACATTGATTTTGGAACTTATCCTTTCGTAACTTCATCGAATACGGTAACTGCTGGAACCTGCACAGGTCTTGGCGTACCGCCAAATTCTATAGGACGCGTTATAGGGATTTTCAAAGCGTATTGTACAAGAGTTGGAAGTGGTCCTTTCCCTACTGAATTAAGCGATGAAGTCGGTGAAAGAATTCGAAAAGAAGGATTTGAGTTTGGCGCAACAACTGGTCGACCTAGACGTTGTGGATGGATAGATTTACCTGCTTTGAAATACGCAATCATGATAAATGGCGTTACTGAATTGTCGATGATGAAAGGTGACGTATTGGACAAGTTTGAAGAAATTGAAGTTTGTACACATTATATCGTTGATGGCAAACGAATGGATTATTTACCTTACGATATCGCAAATATGGAATGTATTCCTGTTTACGAAAAAATCAAAGGTTGGAATACAGATTTGACAAAATTGACAAGTTATACTGATGCTCCGGCTGAATTGAAAGCATACGTGGAATATTTGGAACAAAAATTGGAAGTACCTGTAAAAGTTGTTTCCGTTGGTCCAGACCGTTCGCAAACATTGAACAATTAAGAATTGAACGCAAATAAAAATAGAATTTTAAATGCGCTTCTCGTAAGCGCATTTTTTTTGGTGGCCTCAACCGGTTTCACGCAAAGTTACCTAGAGTTGCTGCCTGGTTCTGAACGTGCTACACGTCAACCACATCTGCATGCGACGAGTCTCGCGGGAAATGTTGTTTTCACCTATCAAGGAAATACTATGTACTGCGATTCAGCTTTGTACTACGACAAAACCAATAAAGTTCGTGCTTTTGGAAATGTACACATCACCAAACCGGGTGGATTGAATCTGTTTTGCGATTATCTTTCTTACGACGGCAATACCGAAACGGCTTTTTTATCTGGAAATGTTCGTGCAAGAGACCAGGAATACAAATTGACTACGAAAGCTTTGGAGTATGACACGAAAGCAGGTCGAGCAACGTATAGAAATGGTGGAAAAATTGAAAGTATTGCAGGTAACGAAACCATTATTAGCCGAGTAGGGTACTTCTATCCAGATACCAAAGATTTTTTCTTCAAGGGAAATGTCGATTATCGAGGTTCAGATATAAAAATGACGACCGATACTTTGCAATATTCTTATATCCGTCGGAAAGTTAACTTTTTTGGACCGACGACAATTTATAAAGACAGCACTGTCATAACATGTTCAAAAGGCTGGTATAGAACAGACAAAGAAGAAGGCGAATTGATGAACAACGCAACAGTAACCCAGGGCTCACAGTTGATTAAGAGCGACACATTGTATTATCAACCGCAGAAAGAATTGGTCATAGGAAAAGGAAATGTATATTTGGAAGACAGCATCGAAAAATTTCAGTTTCAAGGCGATTATCTGTACAAGAATGACATGAAAAAACGCACTTTTCTGACAGGACATGCTTTGGCAGTGAAAGCGGATAAAAAAGACAGTCTATTTCTGCACGCCGACACCCTATTTACAATAGGCGATTCGATAGATGAAACATCGAGAATAATGGCTCACAATGGGGTGAAAATTTTCCAAAATAAATTACAAGGTCAATGCGATAGTTTGATTTACGATAAAAATAAAGACGTCCTTGAAATGTACAACAGTCCCATTTTATGGGCAAACAAAGGTGAATTAAAAGGCGACACCATTTTAGTTTTTCTGAATGACAGTGTTATAGAACGAGCTGATATTTTTGAAAATGCGAGCGCACTCTTTTTAGTCGATACGGTTGGTTATTTTAATCAAATTGCAGGCCGAAAAATCATTGCTTGGATGACGGAAAATGAAGTCACCCGAGCAGATGCTCAAGGCAATGCACAAACGGTGTATTACATTGAACAAACAGATGAAAACGATTCAAATATCACCATCACAAGAAGCGGCATGAATCGACTTTATGCAGGCGATTTACGCGTTTATTTGGACAGCGGTGAAGTGGTGAGTATCACGTATTTTGATCGACCAGAAGGTGTTTTTTATCCGATGATCAAGATTAAAAAAGAAGAGCAGTTCATTCAAGGTTTTCGTTGGAATGAGGGTCTAAGGCCCAAGAGTTGGTTGGAGATATTGGAGTGACATAAATAACCGCGGAGTAACGCAGAGTGTTCCGCAGAGTTCACCATGCAATGTGCTTTAAAAGTCAATTTCAAAACCCTTTTTCTTCTGGACGTTCTCCGCGAAATTCTCAGTGTGCTTTGCGTAAAAATTTATCCTAGTATTCCACCCGTTCCCGAATCAACACCACCTCTATCCTTTTATTCTTATCGTTTCCCGCACCAGGATGTTCAGGATAAAGCGGATCGAAATTACTGTGACCGAAGCACGAAATTATTTCGGCATCAATTCCTTTGTCAACCAATTTTTTGCGCGCAGCCAACACTCTGTTTTGCGAGAGTTCCATGTCGGGTCCGCAACAAACGTGTCCGTGCAATTCAACTCGTAACCTTATCTACTTTTATTTTATCGACCAATTGATCTACCAAAGGATACGACTGCGAAATTATCAATGCCTTATTCGTTACAAATTGGATATTTAGAACCAAGTATTCCCGAATTTCTGTTTCTTCGACCGATTTTTGAAAGAATATATTGTTTCCGACTTTCTATGCTTCCAGATGCATAAATAGACTCTGCGATAGCCGATTCAACAGGCTGAATCGTTTCCTGATTTTCGCCACAGGAAAACAATATTAAAAGTGGTAAGACGATAGCATACTTAATAGGCTAAAGTTAGACTTAAGCTTAGGATTTACATATGACTTTTGTTACTAAACGAAAATCTTAACAATTTTTACCCCAGCCAAACATTCATCACCAAATCTTTGCCGGCGTAATCGTTTACTTTCTGAATAATCAAAGATTTAGCGCTTTGTAATTCCTCTCGCATAACAGAAGAATGGAGGTCAATGTAGAGCACTTTTTCGTGAATTCGAACACTTTTCGTCCGGTTGGCAATGGCTTTACCCATGATCTCCTCCCAATTGTTGATGATGTTCATCTCCTCCATTTTGCCTTCTAGACCGTAGGCTTTCATGAATCGGTCGACTAGTCCCGATAAGGGTTTAGGATCTCTATCTTTACTCATGATGAAACGGCTTTAAGTGTTTGTTCTGGAGTTACAACACCTTTGCTGACACTGAAATATTGGATTGGAATTTCACTTTGCCCGAAAATGTTCTCCAGTCGATCACGGTTAGTATCTGTAACTAAAACTTGTCCGAAAGAGTGATCAGAAACCAGTTGAAGTAGACGTTCTACCCTTTTATCATCCAGTTTATCGAAAATATCATCGAGCAGCAGAATTGGAATGGCTTTGAGATGTTCCTTCATCCATTCGAATTGCCCCAAACGTAGGGCAATTAGGTAGCTTTTTTGTTGACCTTGCGACCCAAATTTTTTAACAGGATGTTCTTTGATAGTAAAAAGCAAATCATCTTTGTGAATTCCGCCCTGAGTATATTGGGTAAAAGCATCTTTCTTTTCATTGATTTCTAGCAATTCGGCAAAAGTCAAATCATTCAATTGCGAACGGTATTCCAAATCAATTTTTTCGTCTTCTTCCCCGATGAAATTGTAGGATCTCTGAAAAACGGGAATAAATTCTGTCAAAAACTCTTTTCTCGCTTCGTGAATTTTAGTCCCGTAGCGAATCAATTGTTCGTTCCAGACTTCGATAGATTCCCGATCGAAAAGTCGACTTTCGTACATGTTTTTTAACAAAGCATTTCGCTGGTCCAGTACTTTTTTATAGCGCTGTAAATCTTCCAGATATCCTCTGTTGGATTGTGCAATAATTCCGTCCATCCATCTACGTCGAACTTCACTTCCATCACCGATTAGGTTTCGATCGTAAGGTGAAATCATCACACACGGAAATTGACCGATATGTTCTGCTAGTTTTTCGTATTCTTTTTTGTTGCGTTTGAAAATTTTCTTGGAACCGAGTTTGACGGAACATTGAATATCGACCTCTCGTTCAGGAGTGTCAAAAATGCCTTGAATTACGAAAAAAGGTTGATCGAAACGTATGTTTTGCCGGTCAACAGCGTTCAGGTAAGATTTACAAACGGAGAGATAGTGCACTGCATCAAGGATATTGGTTTTGCCTGATCCATTGTCGCCTGTAAAGCAATTCACAGATGGTGAAAGTTGCAGTTCCGCTTCTTCGTAATTCTTGAAGTTGAGGAGTTGGATGGACTTGAGATACATTGGGTAAAGTTAGGGAAAATAATAGGGAATTTTGGCCACGAATTGCACTAATTTTCACGAATGGATGGTGTGTTGGTCACGAAAGATGTTTATTCCTGAAGGATGGAAATAAAAAATTGATGAACGCTAATGAAGAAAAGATAAAAGGAATGCGTCAGTGGCGGTTTGATTCAATGGCTGAAATGAAAATTCGGCTATCGTCCGACGGTAAATTAAAAAATGCTTTTGAAAGATTATCGCCAGGAAAACAAAGGGAGTGCGCCGATTATATTTCTGAAGCGAAACGAGGGTTTGAATACGAAAGAATCTCGATTAGAGAAAATTACACCAATGATTGCTGACGGAGTTGGTTTGCACGATAAATACAAGAATTGTTGAGAAACCTAAATTTTATCAACAAATCGACCTACTTTCTCCACTACTCTGCATTCACGAAAAAGCTTTTGGTTATATTTGTGCATCATGAGTGATTACGTTGTTTCCGCGAGAAAATATAGACCCCAAACCTTTGATACGGTTGTTGGACAAAAGTCCATTACGACTACTTTGCGTAGCGCAATCGCTACGGATCATTTGGCTCAGGCGTTTTTGTTTTGTGGAACTCGTGGTGTTGGTAAAACAACCACCGCTCGAATTTTAGCGAAGACCATCAACTGTACGGATCGTGGTGAGAATGTGGAAGCATGCGACAAATGTGATTCTTGTGTTTCTTTCAACGATTATGCTTCTTTGAACATTTATGAATTAGATGCCGCTTCGAATAACTCGGTGGATGACATTCGTGAATTGATCAATCAAGTACGGGTACCACCTCAATTGGGTACGCACAAAGTGTATATCATTGATGAGGTCCACATGCTATCTGCACAAGCCTTCAACGCTTTTTTGAAGACTTTGGAAGAGCCGCCAAAACATGCCATTTTCATTTTAGCGACAACCGAAAAACACAAAATTATCCCAACGATTTTATCTCGTTGCCAAATTTTTGATTTCAACCGGATCAAGGTGTCTGACATGGCAAATCATTTGGCCAATATCGCGGCAAAAGAAAACATCACCGCCGATCCAGAAGCATTGCACCTAATTTCGCAAAAAGCAGATGGCGCACTTCGAGATGCACTTTCCATTTTCGATCAAATAGTCACTTTCGCTGGCAACAACATTACCCACAAACAGGCACTGGAGAATTTGAATATTCTAGATTATGACTACTATTTCCGTATTGTAGATGTGGCGTTGAAAGAAGATATTCCAGCCGCTTTACTCCTATTGAATGATGTTGTAGAAAAAGGATTTGACCCGCATCATTTTGCGACAGGATTGGCGAATCATTACCGTGATTTGTTGGTCTGCAAAGACCCTCGAACTTCTAAATTACTGGAAGTAGCTGAGAATGTGGAACAGAAATATTTGGAACAATCCAAAGAAATCGATCCGAATTACTTGTTGCGTGCAATCGCTGTTTTGAGTAAAGTCGACATTGAATATAAGACGGCCAAGAACTCGAGGCTGCTCGTCGAAGTAGGATTGATGCAATTGTGTTCGCTGAAAAGTGAGCTCGAAAAAAAAAATCCCTAACTGATCCCGTCAAGATTATTGCTTTCAAAGGTCAAAGCCTGAGAGATGCAGCACCCAAGCCCGTTGCCAAACCCAATGTTACGGAAAGACCTGTTTACGATCCGCCCGTTACAAAATTAAAAACACTGGTTACGCCAACTGGGCAATTGAAAACACACAATCCGAGCATCAAACAAATTCTCAAAGACGAGGAAGAAAACAGCAAGGTAATTCCAAATGAAGATTTGCCTCGTGAATCCTTTTCGAGCGATCAACTCCGCATGTATTGGCGACAATACGCCTTTCAGGCAAAAGAGCAAGCGCAAGAGACCTTGTACAATGCTATGGTGAAACGCGAACCTATCATTACGGAAGGTAACTTAATTAGAATTGAAGTGGATAACGCCGTTCAAATGAATATGATCGATGCTTCAAGACAAAAAATGACCAATTTTTTCAGAGAGCATTTAAAAAACTTCGATATACAATTGGATTGCTTCGTAACCGAAAATGAAGACTCGGAACAACAGTTTCAATCTCCAAAACATCAATTCAACACTTTAGCGAGAAAGTATCCGAATCTGCACACGTTTAAGAGTTCCTTTAATTTGGATTTCGATTATTAGTCTATCGATTTCGGATTGGCGGATTGGTGGATTGGCGGAAATGTAATTTAAAGCGAAAGTTAGTCAAAGGTAAAAGCAAAGCGTTTCAATAATCAACCGTCAATTATAACTTCACCCTCAACTGCAAAGTCACTTCCGATTTACGATTTGTATTGATCATTTCTGCACCAGAACCCAATGAATCTCTATCGGTGTATAAATTGACGGCATATCTCGCCCAGAGGTCAAATTTGCGAAGGAAAGTCCAACGCACCATTAAATATGCTCTGGTTCCCTTGTAAAAATAAGCTGGAACAGAGAACACGTACAAAGCATTCGATTCGAAAGCGTATAAACGGGTATCGTAACTATCTGTATCGAAGAAAGCGTAGCGCATGGACATATCTATCGGCCACGTTTTTGGACGAATGAGTAAATCTTGATAGATTAAAAATCCAGTTTCATTTGGACTACTTGGTCTGTTCAAGGTCATAATTTCAGCTCTTGATTTTAAGGTAATGCCCTCCGTCACTTTGTAGCTAAAATTGATTCGATAATTTCTTTGAAGCACATTTTGAATTGCCGTAACCGTTCCATCATGGTAACGGCTATTTCTTGCCTTTTCTTGCTGACGGAAACGGAAATACAACTCCAGTTTTTTATCAGGTCGGTAGGTCGGTTGAAACAAAACTTCATGTCCAGTTGAAGGCGCATCTACTAAATATCTCATCCACGGAAAGGTAAAATAATCGGCATAGGTGTTCAAGGTCCAGCTTTTTGAAATCTTGATTTTCGCTCCAAAATAAATTCCTCTTTCGTTTTGTGTATTGCTGCCTTCAGAGAAACCATTGTTGTAAAGAGTCTGATAAGCCCTATCGTAATTCCGGTACAACAGACTAAAACTTACTCTCGGGTCGACTGCCAAAAGAACTCCATGTAAATTCCCCATTTTATTGCTGTGCGAAGCAATACTTGTTTCTCCAAAAAAGCTAAAATTCTTTACAACGAAAGAATAATCAAAACTATGACTCATGAAATTTTTTCCACGGAAATCAAATTGATTGTAAGGTGCGATTGTTTTGCTAAACGTTTTATTATAGCCTTGGTAAACAGAGGCTACCCCCAAACGAAGGTTTCTATTTTGGTATTTAAGATTGGCACCAGCTATTGTTTCTTCAAAAGTATTTTTTCTAGCGATTTCGCTATTCGTTCGGTGTAATCCCGACAAGTTTATACTCGAGACAAACTCTTGTTCTTCCAGCAATGAATCGGCAATTAAAGTTGCATCTACCTTTTTTCGACTTCCAAATAGAACAAGGGAAAAATCCTTCCAGCCCAATTCTGTAGCGGCACCTCTCAGAAAACGTGTTTCATCCACCGATGTATATGGTTTTAACGAGTTTGCATTTCTTTTAATATTTGTCACGTCCGCCGTTTTTCCAAAGGCATACCCAGACCATAAGTTTAAACCTTGACCTATTTGAATTTGATAATCTCCGAGAGCCACTGCTTTCAAATATTTTCCCCCTTTATAAAAGGCATGCATGGAATAAAAATCGAAACCGTAAGGCTGAGCCTCTCCTGCGAATTGTTCTCCTGGATCCTTTTCCATGGTAATTCCCATACTCAGGTTGGTACGATAAGTATATCGGAAACGTGAATAATAACGATCCGGATTTCCATAGTAATAGCTATTACTATTCAACAGTACACTATCCGGCACATCTTGATAGGCACTCTTTTCTTCCAGAACAGTTTGATAACGGAAAAACGCTTCTACTTTTCCATTTTTTAGAGCTTCTTTCAATGTTACGTTTAGGTTGTCCAATTTATCATCTACACGAACAAAAGGCAGAACCATACGAATGGTTTCCATGCCCCAATACGGGAGACTTTGCAGTTCATAAATAGAAATTAACTTCCCGAAAAGTTTTTGATGTAGAAATAAATCATTTATTTGAAGATCAGTTAAAAGCCCAAGATCGTTCAGTTCATCAATATTGGTATTGTTCAGGTTAATTGGATGGTCATAGAAATAGAACAGTTGATCGAAAAGATTTGTCAAATCGGGACTCTCATCTTCCAATTGTTCTGAAATAAACTCTATTCGTTGTTGAATAACGTCATTTTTTTCTTGCGCAAGGGACGTCAACGCACAAGCAAAGAATGATAAAACCAAGAAGAGCCTTCTCAATTTCATTTACTTCTTTTTTTCATAGGTAAACGAAATCTGAGGTGACCAGCCCAATATTTGGTGGTAAGCCGTTGCGATATCAAATCGAACTACTTTCCATTTGTAGCCAAATCCGAAAGCGAAGGCCGTTGGTTGAGACCCGATGCCTGCTCGCATATAAAAGTCATCGAAAGGCTGGTACTCTATGCCACCCCGAACAGAAACGGGTCCATCCAAATCCTTCCAGATTTCAGCTGAAATTTTTATCAATTTAGATGGTGTAAAACTTGTTCCAACTCGTAAAACGGTATTGTAACGATCGTCTTGGAAATCGGATAATTTGGCACGTCCTAAGTTAAAAACACTCGCTCCAAAATTCCATTCATCTGTAATTTTCAAGAGAACACCTGCTTCACCCGTAACTGTATTTGACGATCCATAATATTCTGGCAAACGAAGTCCTTGGTAGTTGATTTGAATTCCAGCCGAAAAATTATCGGCTAACTTCATGGCATAACCTACTCCCGTTTTGAAATTTCGGAATTCAGTGCTTCCGTAATTGAATCCACCTACTGAAAAAACACCATATTTTGTTGGAACAGCGACAGCAATGGATTGAGATTGTAAACCTTGTACAAAAAAACGATTTTCATAACACACACCTACCGAAAGGTCTTCTACCATGCCAATTGCCCCAGGATTGTTGAGATACGCCCAATTATCTACTATGGTCAAACTGGTGTTTAAAACACCGCCTGAACGAGCTCCAGTGGGCATCCATCCTTGGGCATTGGATATAATTGGGACAAAAAACAGGACAAATAATATTTTCTTCATTTCCAGCACTAAAATAACAAAGCTAACGGTTTGTTTTGTGGTTCACTTCAATTTATTATGAACGGTTTATGAAATAGAGATGAAAATGTTCTATTTTTGAGCAAAACAACTCTATGAAACAATTCATTACAGCTTTACTTGCTGCGATCTTAACCTTTAGTTTGTCTGCCCAATTGACGCAACATTCTATTATGGTCGGCACTGTCTCAAGAAATTATTACAAATATCTTCCTGCAAACTATCAAACGTCTGAGAATTTACCTGTAGTTTTTATTTTACATGGGCTCGGTGGAAATGCACAACAGATGACGTTGGCAGGATTTAATTTGATTGCAGATACGGCGAGAGTAATTGCAATTTATCCCGATGCCCTTCCAAATATTTTTGGCCAAACGGCATGGAATAATGGAACTTTAGCGAGCAGCGCGGCAGACGACATCACTTTTTTCAATTTGATGATTAACGAAATGTTGAACAATCAAAACGCCAATGCATCTAGAATTTATGTTACCGGTTTTTCGATGGGCGGTATTATGTCGCATCATTTAGCTTGTGCCCTGAACGACAGATTTGCAGCGATTGGACCAATGGCTGGAACTATGCCAACAGATGATATTGCAAATTGCGTTCCGTCATATGCTACACCTGTGATTCATTTACATGGAACCGCTGATGGAACTGTACCTTATAATTCCAATTCATTACCTAGTTTAAGTTTGGTTCCTGAAACAATGAATTTTTGGAGAAATGTTCACGGATGTGCTGCAACAGCTGATAGTACGCAAATGCCAAATACTGCATCGGATGGAATAACAGTTGATCGCTTTGTTTACAATACGTGCAGTCCTTCTGGTTCAGTTGAATTATGGAGATTGAATGGTGCGGATCATATTTATCTGTATGAACCGGTGAATGATATTACTGAAGCAAAAGAGATTTGGCGATTCTTCTATAAGTGGCAACATCCAAATCCGACTTTGAGCACACAGCCCTTGGTCAAAGACTATAGTTTCTCAATTTCTCCAAATCCAAGTTCTGGTAAATGGAAAATTACTGCAGATTCTGATGAAACGTTTATGTTGTTCAATTTGAACGGGACATTATTGGAGACTTTAATATTAAAAGAAGGAGTTAATGATTTTAGCTTTGATTTACCTTCAGGAGTTTATTTGTTGAAGAATGAGTTTGGTTATTCTGAGAGATTGGTAATTAGTAAATTCTAAAAATAGAAACCACAGAAAACAGCAACGAAGCTAATCGGCGAACAACTTTTTGAGGCTTAATGATAAGTTCAACGCTTACATGAAAAATATTTGCACTAAAAAAGCCCCGACAAAAACTTAATCTTGTCGGGGCTTTTAGCGTCTGAAAATTAACCTCGTAACTTCCTTACGGAAGCGTAATGCTAATTAATCAAATGTTTTTAGTTCACCGAAAGGTATTCAGCACTCCCTGAAAAGAAGCTGTCATTCCTTGGTCTCCTTTTGTCCAATTCGCTGGGCAAACCTCACCATTCTCCTCGAAGAATGGTAAAGCGTCAACCATACGAAGAGCTTCATCAACGTTTCTTCCCAAAGGCAAGTTGTTCACCAATTGATGCATCACCTTTTCTTCTTTGTCGATCAAAAACAAACCACGGTACACAATCATTGGTCCGTTTGCAACAAACTTACCATCCATATAATAATTGTGCTCACCGGCCAAAACACCGTAAGTATCTGAAATCATTTTTGTTGTATCGGCAACGATTGGATAAGTTACTCTTTGAATTCCACCGCTAAATTTGGGCGTATTCAACCAAGCCCAATCCGACTCTTCTATATCTGTTGAACAAGCAACAACTTTACAACCACGTGCTTCAAAATCTGCTAATTTTGCTTGGAAAGCATGTAATTCTGACGGGCAAACAAAAGTGAAATCTTTTGGGTAAAAGAAAAACAATACGTGATTCTTTCCTATGTATTCAACCAATGAAAAGCCTTGTTCAATTATTCCACCATTTGCAGCTGCTGGAGCAAAGAATGAAGGAGTTTTTTTCCTACTAATACTGACATTTTTATACTTATTTTAAATTTTAACCATTATCAATTTGCAAAGCTAGCATCTTTGTATGGATTAGCATTTAATTCAGCACTATAATTAGAATTCAAGAAACGTTATAAAAAATTTAAAATAAAAATTAATAAACACATTCTTTTTATATTTGTTAGAGATACTAATAACTCAAAAATATAATCATGGATAACAATACCAATGGAGCCGAAAAATGCCCATTTTCAAGTGGAACTTTAAAACAAAGCGCTGGTGGCGGGACCTCGAATCGAGACTGGTGGCCTAATCAATTAAAACTGAATATCCTTCGTCAGAATTCCAATTTGTCGAACCCGATGGACCCAGACTTCAATTATTCAGAAGCGTTTAAGAGTGTAGATTTAGCAGCTCTTAAACAAGATCTATACGACCTCATGACAGACTCTCAGGACTGGTGGCCGGCAGATTATGGTCATTATGGACCGCTATTTATTCGAATGGCATGGCACAGCGCAGGTACATATAGAATTCAAGATGGACGTGGTGGTGGTGGATCAGGTTCACAACGTTTTGCTCCTTTGAACAGTTGGCCAGACAATGGTAACTTAGATAAAGCGCGTTTGCTACTTTGGCCCATTAAGAAAAAATTCGGTAAAAACCTGTCTTGGGCTGATTTAATGATACTTGCTGGTAATTGTGCCCTGGAGTCAATGGGATTCAAAACCTTTGGATTCGGTGGAGGTCGCGAGGACGTTTGGGAACCCGAAGAAGATATTTATTGGGGAGCAGAAACAGAATGGCTAGATGATAAACGATACACGGGTGACCGCGAGTTGGAAAACCCGCTTGGTGCTGTTCAGATGGGACTAATATACGTAAACCCAGAAGGACCAAATGGAAATCCTGATCCCTTGAAATCAGCCGTAGATATACGAGAAACTTTTGCTCGCATGGCCATGAACGATGAAGAAACTGTCGCTTTAACGGCAGGTGGACATACCTTTGGGAAAGCACATGGAGCTGCTGACCCAGATAAATATGTAGGTAGAGAACCTGCAGGAGCAGCAATTGAAGAACAAAGTTTAGGGTGGAAAAATTCATTTGGTTCTGGAGTTGGAGACGACACGATTACAAGTGGTATTGAAGGTGCATGGACACCTAACCCGACTCAGTGGGACAATGATTATTTTGATGTTTTACTTAATTACGATTGGGAGTTAACGAAAAGTCCAGCTGGAGCAAATCAATGGACACCTACGGCAGCTTCAAATGCTAAAATGGCTCCGGCCGCTGGTGATTCTACGAAAAAACAAGCATTGATTATGACAACAGCTGATATGGCTATGAAAATGGACCCAGCCTATGCCGTTATTTCGAAAAGATATCATGAAAATCCGGATGAATTTGCAGACGCTTTTGCTCGTGCGTGGTATAAATTAACGCACCGAGATATGGGACCTGTTTCAAGATACATCGGTACAGAAGTGCCAAAAGAAGAGTTGATATGGCAGGATCCAATTCCCGCTCATACGGGAGAATTAATAAATGACCAGGATGTTGAATCTTTGAAAAGAAAAATTTTAAATACAGGGTTAACTGTTTCTGAATTAGTTTCTACTGCTTGGGCTTCAGCATCCACTTTTCGAGGTTCAGATATGCGTGGTGGAGCAAATGGAGGACGTTTGCGTTTAGCACCACAAAAGGATTGGGAAGTAAACAACCCCGCTCAATTATCCAAAGTATTAGGAGCCTTAGAAAAGGTCCAGAAAGTATTCAATTCTGGCGGAAAAAATGTTTCTATGGCCGATTTAATTGTCTTGGCAGGATGTGCTGGAATTGAAAAAGCATCTAACAACACTGTCAAAGTTCCTTTTACAGCTGGACGAGCAGATGCCACACAAGAACAAACAGATGTCGCTTCTTTCGCAGCTCTAGAACCTGCAGGAGATGGATTTAGAAACTATTTCAAACCACGCCATCAAATTACGGCGGAAGAAATGTTGGTTGACCGAGCACAATTGATGCAACTAACAGCGCCTGAAATGAGTGCATTAATAGGTGGTATGCGTGTATTAAACACAAATTATGACGGTTCTCAAAAAGGTGTTTTAACAAGTTCACCTGGAGTTTTATCGAATGACTTCTTTGTCAATTTATTGGATATGTCGAATACTTGGAGTGCTACTTCAGACGATCAATCTGTTTTTGAGGGGCGCGACCGTAAAACAGGTTCAATTAAATGGACAGGAACACGTGCTGATTTAATTTTTGGGTCGAACACAGAATTAAGAGCAATTGCAGAAGTATATGCTTGTAATGATGGGAAGGCGAAATTTATGTCAGATTTCGTTGCCGCATGGAACAAAGTAATGAATGCAGATCGTTTTGACCTGAAAAAATAAAACTTGATATCTTAATAGAATGAAAAGGTGGCTTTTAATCGAGTCACCTTTTTCTTTTTAGGAGATATAGATACATCATGTATTGCCAAGCTTACCTTTTCATTGGTGCGCAGTGTATTCTTTTTTCAAAAAAATAAAACCAAAAAAGCGTTACCCAACTAAGGACAACGCTCTTTCAATATAGTATTCGTTCGAATATTACTTCTGATCTTCTACTTCTTCGAAGTCAACATCAGTTACTTCTTCTTCTCCAGCACCTGCATCGCCAGTTGGTTCAGCACCTGCTTCACCTCCTTCGTTTCCTGCATTGTACATATCTTGTGAAGCCGCTTGGAATACTTCGTTTAATTTGTCCATTGCCGGTTGCAAATTCTCCATATTCTTCGCTTCGAACTGTGTTTTCAATTCCGCCAAAGCATCTTCGATTGCTTGTTTTTTGTCAGCTGGAATTTTATCTCCGTATTCCGTCATTTGACGTTCCGTTTGGAAAATCAACGAATCGGCTTTGTTTACCGTGTCCGCTTCTTCTCTTCTCTTCGTATCTTCATCAGCGTGAGCAGCAGCTTCTGCTTTCATTTTTTCGATATCTGCATCTGACAATCCAGATGAAGCTTCAATCTTGATTGATTGTTCTTTTCCAGTTCCTTTGTCTTTCGCTGAGATATGCATGATTCCGTTTGCATCAATATCGAATGTTACTTCAATTTGAGGAGTTCCTCGCTGTGCTGGTGGAATGTCTGTCAATTGGAAACGACCCAACGTTTTGTTGTCTGTTGCCATTGAACGTTCTCCTTGCAATACGTGGATATCAACTGAAGGTTGATTATCTGATGCCGTAGAGAACACTTCTGATTTTTTCGTTGGAATTGTTGTATTCGCTTCGATTAATTTCGTGAATACACCACCCATTGTTTCGATTCCTAAAGAAAGTGGAGATACATCTAATAATAAGACATCTTTCACTTCTCCAGTAAGAACTCCACCTTGGATAGCTGCTCCTAAAGCAACAACCTCATCTGGATTAACTCCTTTTGAAGGTGCTTTTCCGAAGAATTTCTCCACTGCTGCTTGGATAACAGGGATTCTAGTTGAACCACCAACCAAGATTACTTCGTCGATATCACCCGTTGACAAACCAGCGTTTTTCAGTGCTGAACGACAAGGTGCGATAGTTCTCTCCACGATATCCGAGATCAATTGCTCAAATTTTGCTCTTTGTAACGTTCGCACCAAGTGTTTTGGAACTCCGTCTACAGGCATAATGTAAGGCAAGTTGATTTCTGAAGATGTCGTTGAAGACAATTCAATTTTTGCTTTTTCTGCTGCTTCTTTCAAACGTTGCAAAGCCATCGGATCTTTTCTCAAGTCGATTCCTTCGTCGTTTTTAAATTCGTCAGCCAACCAGTTGATCAAGATGTTGTCTACATCGTCACCTCCTAAGTGTGTATCACCATCTGTTGACAATACTTCAAATACACCGTCACCTAATTCCAAGATAGAAACGTCGTGTGTTCCACCACCGAAGTCAAATACAACGATTTTTTGATCTACTCCTTTTTTATCCAATCCGTAAGCCAATGCCGCTGCAGTAGGCTCGTTGATAATTCTTTTGATAGTCAAACCAGCGATTTCACCAGCCTCTTTTGTTGCTTGACGTTGCGAATCGTTGAAGTAAGCTGGAACAGTAACAACTGCTTCAGTAACCTCAGTTCCCAAGTAATCTTCCGCCGTTTTTTTCATTTTCTGCAAGATCATTGCTGAAATTTCTTGAGGTGTATAATTTCTATCGTCAATTTTCACGCGAGGTGTATCATTGTCACCTTTTACGATTTCGTAAGGTACTTTATCTGCTTCAGCTGAGCTGTCAGTGAAAGAAGAACCCATGAATCGTTTGATTGATGCTACAGTCTTCGTCGGGTTGGTGATAGCTTGACGTTTTGCTGGATCTCCAACTTTACGCTCACCACCTTCAACGAAAGCTACAACTGAAGGTGTAGTTCTTTTACCTTCGGAGTTAGCGATAACTACTGGCTCATTTCCTTCCATTACGGATACGCAAGAGTTGGTAGTTCCTAAATCTATACCAATTATTTTTCCCATTTTATTGTGTTTTTCATTTTTAAACTTAGTAAGCATTAGTCAATGATTATGCCATGTCGATTTTCTGACTTCTTTCTGACACAAATGACAGGAAGCTAGTAAAATGGAGTGTTATTGAATGTCGAATTGGCAGATTTTATGACATTTTGATTGACTTTGACGGTTGACTTTGGCTGTTGGCTGTTGGCTGTTGGCTGTTTAGAGAAAAACTCCGATAGTTTATTTATTATTTAAATCAATCATCGTTTCATAAACATAACCAAAGCCTAAGCTACAAATTAGCCAATAGCCAACTGCCAAAAACCTTTTACAAGTACTCAATCGAATAAATCGTCACCGAATTTCCTCCTCCTTGACCACCTTTCCCTTGCGCGGTCACCATCAATCTAGTTTCGTATTTGGATAAAGCCATTCCAACGGGATAAGGATCTGCGTTTATTTTTGAAACGACTTTCATATCACTGGATCGAACAACTACTATTTTCTTTTCGTTGTTGACTGCAGCAAAAATATACTTTCTATCTTTCGTTACGGAGATCGTTCTAGCACCAATTCCAACGTAAGCAGATTTCCATCTTTTAAAAGTATAAATTGATTTCTGAGAATTTTTAAGACTTAGAATCATATCATCTACATTACACTTTTGAACGTACCCTAATCGATTAGAACTTAGATAAAGATTGTTTCCTACAATTTCCAAATGTCGCACATTGGCTTTCATGCCTTGAACGGTCCCTAAAGATTTAAAATCGGAAGTTTGGAAAACAGTTATTCCACCTGCTCCACCCATACGTCCTACTAAGAGGTGCTTGCTGTTTTCTGTAAAAACGGTTCCTCTCAAACAATGGCCACAATCGTTGTCTCTGTCGATTTCTACATTTTCATCATAAGACAGAACTATTCTTTCACCAACTGCTAAATGTTTGGTGTACTTAAATTCAAATGGTAAGTCGGATTCGATATCGATAATGGCTACAGTATTATCACCCCAATGCGTCACACAAATGTATTTGTTATCTGGCGAGGCCGCAATCATTTTTGGCAGTGGTCCTGTTGGCATAACACGAACAATTTTATCCGTTTCGGTATCAATAATCGCCAAAGCAGATGGATATTGAGCATTGTTGTCCCAATCTCTGCGGTAATATGTCACCCATAAATATTTCCCATTATGAGAAAGGCACGATTCAACAGGTTTTCCTGAAAAATGATTATAGTTTTCCTGACCTTCTTTTTGTTCATAGTCGAAAACAGTATACTCATTATTCAAAAAGAGTTTCTTATCATCAGCATCAAACTTATGTTTAATGTCGCTTAACTTTTTATGGGTTTGTGTTTCGAAAACGTGCGTAGTATATCCTTCTAATGAATTCACATAATATTTCATTCCGTCACTTGAAAAAATGACAGATTTAGGCGAGTTTATAGCTTGATCGTAATGATCGTGCTTTAACAAATCATCACTATTGAAAGATTGTGTGCGTGCAACCAGTTTCATTTTAACTGCTGAAGCACCTTCGTCAGATTCCGTACCCAAGGGATTTCGGCCTAAGAAAGATCTATTCTGAGCAAAAAGAACAGTAGAAGCGGCAAATGTTAGCGCAAGTGCGAAAATGAATTTCAAGTTGTTCATAAAGAAAGTAGTTTAATCAAATGCCTTGAACGAATTCTGACTAATTTTCAGCAATCGTTCGTATTGTTCTGGTGATAAATCGGTGTGGTAATAGTGTATGGGATTCACTTTTTCTCCATTTTTCTCCACTTCATAATGCAAATGGGGTCCAGTAGATTTTCCTGAAGTTCCAACCAAGCCAATTAAATCGCCTCGTTTTACTTTATCGCCAACTTTAATTTTGAAAGCACTTAGGTGAGCATAACGCGTTTTGTAACCGTACCCATGATTGATGACGATACAATTTCCATATCCCCAACCATTTTTTTCCGTTGCTTCAACGGTTCCGTCACCTGTCGCGAAGACATCTGTTCCAGTAGCAGCAGTGAAGTCCATTCCGGTGTGCATTCTGCGTGTTTTATAGATGGGGTCAATTCTCCAACCGTATCCAGATGCCATTCTTTTTAAATCATCATTTCGAACGGGTTGGATAGCTGGAATGCTTGCCAAAACCTTTTCTTTATCTCGTGCAAGAATCAACAATTCTTTGAAACTCAATCGTTGGGCGTTCAATCTTTTCTCAGCTGCATCAAGACTTTCGGCGGTTTTTATCAATAGTTTTGAATTCGTTAATCCGTCCAAAGCAGCATATTTATCGCTTCCTCCAGAGCCCATCATTCGGAGTTCTTCAGGAAACTTATCAGCGTACAATGCTACTCGGTATAAATCTTCGTCTCGTTTTTCAACATCCGCTAATACTTTATGAACGAGTGACAAATCCGCTTGCATACGGTTCATTTCTTTCTTATAAATAACAATTTCTTTTTTCAAACTTCTTGTTTGAGGAGCTTGGATTCTATTTGTAAAGAGAAAGGATAGAGCCAAACCAATAAGAATACTGGGTGCAACAAGAAGGGAAATCTTGAGCACTTTAATAGTCCAATGCACGCGCACCTCTTCGTAGGCGAGTGTTTTTGGATTGTATTTATACTTGGCTTTGGACATATAAGAACGGTAAATATAAGGAATTGAGTTAGCATGCAGAAAATGGACTATGTTAAAAAACCTGTGCAGTATAGATAACGTTATGGTTATTATATATTTACGGAGTATTCTGAATTGGAATCCAAAGATCAATTTTACAGAATAAACTTCGAAACTTTCAAAAGTTTCGAACTCCTCCTCTAACTATACGTTACAAGTTTGTTAGTCACCACTAACTTCTATTCCTGTCTCAAGATAATCCAACTGAATCTCTTTTAAAAAGTAATACTTCTGTCCTACTTGATATCGATTATCGTTAAAGCCTTCCATTAGATCCATCTCCCAAAATATTCCCCAATAACCCATTAAACCCACTTGTTCAGGATTCTTTCGATATTTTGAAAAAACACGTTTTGAAAACCGATCTGTCCTATCCTCTTCATTAAAGGCGCAACAAGGAATTTCCTCACCATTAATAAAGTTCCATTGCCATTGCAAATAAACATCCGTTGTGAACATCGCTTTCTGATTCGACGTCCGAACTTCGTGGTTGACTGCTGCGAAGGCTGCTTTCTCAGAAATATCATTGTCAGAAAAGTGAACCCGCATATCTGATGCAGCAAAGTAAACTGCAATAAAAGGAAGCAAGGGTAACAACATTTTCTTCCTCATAGAATCCTTTGCTTCAGACTTCATCAGCAAAGACAGGATTACCAATAAAGTCCCTCCGAAAAAATTTATCCAATACCTTGGTCCATATTCTTTGAAAAACGAAAGAAAAACGAGAAAACCAATCAGAGCCAAGCCATAAAATAGTAACATCCGTTTGTTCTCTTGCCATGACCAAATAATAACGGCCAAAAACAATCCAATAAAAGTACCAAGCATGAGCAATATGCAAACAGAATACCAGCTGGGCATATCAATATCCATCGTGAAATAATGAAATCCGGAAAAACCTGAGCGAAATCCAAAAAATTGGAGCATCAACTGGTTCCATTGGTTTCCATCTGCTATTAATTGAACACTATGTGCCGTTTTATCTCCTGTCCAGTAATAATTCACAAGAAAAACTAAGACACTCTGACCAATTCCAAATCCTGCGAGTGGAACAAACTTCTTTTTTGCCACCCACAGCCAATTTCCGACAAAAACCATGGCAAACAGGAAAAACATGGCTTGGGATTCCAAAAGGAATAAACTTAGGATGAAAACCAATACAAATCGCCACCATGAGAACGATTTCGTTTCTGTTATAAAAAATAGAATCGCCGCCAAAAGAAAAGCTGTCGTTCGCATTTGGCTCGCCCATAGATAGAAAGGTGGAAAAAACAGAACAAGAAATAACACAAAAAACCAGGTTCGTGGACTTACCTTCTTCGCTCTCAGAAAAAGTGCTATAAATACCACAGCCG
>OCVQ010000670.1_pt1 | contig 30206 bp, 23 predicted proteins | sample 1539061 | NCBI WGS metagenome assembly OCVQ01 (sample SAMEA3355526, study PRJEB22509) | marine metagenome | biome: marine; feature: river plume; material: water | place: USA | collected 2010-08-08 | depth 0.5 m | reverse complement strand
CTCAAGTGAAATATTTCTCTTTTAAAATGAACGCGAAATCAAGCTTGTTTCAAGATGCCAAATTGCGATTCAACAAACCACCTTTCTTTTTATAGAAATTTTTTTATTGTAGATTTAGAAAACTTTTATTGCCTACTTAAGGTATAAATTACTAAAAGTAATTACCTTAGTCGTACATATGACAAACAAATCTCAAAATCTAATAAAGATACTTCCATTTAATTTCATTGTATTCGGCGGCGATGGTGATTTAGCATATCGAAAAATATACCCAGCTCTTTTTCATCGTTTCGCTGATAAACAATTGAAGATGGAGTTCAATATATGCTGCATTACTCGCACGTCGAATAATGAATCAAATATAATGGCAAGCATTAAAACCTTTATCGAAGCTTCAATTGATTATGAAATTGAAAAGAACGTATTAGAGGAATTTTTTAAAAAAATAAAAGTTATTGTTATTACCAAGCCAACAATCGAAGAATATCGGACTTTACAAGAATTTATAGATAATACGTCTGAAAGGCAAAATGTATATTATTTATCGACTCCTTCGTCGGCATTTGGTGTAATTTCATCCATGCTCAAAAAAGCGAAAATTCTGAATAAAAACAGTAAAGTTGTTCTTGAAAAACCTTTGGGGTTTAGTTTAAAATCATCTAAAGAAATTCAAACACAAATTACCAAATCTTTTAGTGAATCACAGATTTATAGAATAGACCACTATTTAGGCAAAGAAACCGTGCAAAACTTAATGGTGCTGCGTTTTGCAAATCATCTTTTCGAGCATTCATGGAGTTCGGAAGATATAGATTCAGTTCAAATTACCGTTGCAGAAAGTTTGGGCGTAGAAAAAAGAGGCAATTATTATGACAAAAGTGGAGCTCTGCTCGATATGGTACAAAATCATTTATTGCAGTTGTTGTGCTTAATTGCAATGGAACCGCCAACAAAACTAGAAGCTGAATCAGTACGAAATGAAAAATTAAAAGTCCTCAATTCACTTCGTATGTTCAACGATAAATCAGTTCTTACACAAACAGCTCGAGGACAATATTCACGCGGGAAAATCAATGACGCCTCTGTTCCTTCCTATTTAGAAGACATAGACAATTATGAATCGAATACCGAGACTTTCGTCGCAATAAAGGCATTTATTGACAATTGGAGATGGAAAGGCACGCCTTTTTACATGCGCACCGGAAAACGAATGGCGAAGCGCTACTCTGAAATTATTATTAATTTCAAATCAGTTCGACATAATGTATTTGATGCGAACGAAGAAATTCCAGGAAATAAATTAATTATGCGACTTCAACCTGAGGAAAGAATAGAATTGGTGCAAATGACAAAATTGCCTGGCCCAGGTGGTTATCGATATCGTCCCATTAGTCTTAAGTTAGATTATGTAGATTCTTTTGAGGAAAGATTTCCAGAGGCATATGAAAGACTTATCATTGATGTATTACGCGGTCAACAGACTCTTTTTATGCACCAAAAAGAATTAGAAGCAGCTTGGAAATGGATAGAATCAATTACCAATAGTTGGAAAAAAACGGGAATGAAAAATATTCTTTATCATGCAGGATCTTGGGGTCCTGGTGATCAAATTATGAACGAAAAACACAAATGGTCAAAATCGAACAAAAATGATATTGAAACAATTTGATTCACAAAAAAAATTAGAGAAAAAACTCGCGAAGTACATAATAAATATTCTTCTTAATTCGATAGAAACTCGAGGAACGTCTAATATTCTTTTATCTGGAGGTAGCACTCCACTGAATCTCTACAAAACTTTAGGTTCTTATGAAATTAATTGGTCGAAAGTTAACATAGGACTGGTCGATGAAAGGTTTGTTCCTGTCAATAGCGAATTCAATAATCATTCAAAAATTAAGGACTCTCTTAATGAGAACAGTATTATGGAAATTGACGTTTTGCCAATGGTGTTAAATGATTCTAATTTTGAAGAAAATCTAAAGCATCTAACTTTGACTTATAATTCTTTTTTCTCCCACATTGATTTTTGTTTGCTCGGAATGGGTGAAGATGGACATACAGCTTCTATTTTTCCAAATGATTTAGAGTCAATTAAACTAATTGCTGACACTAATAAAAACATTGGCTCGGCATATGCTCCCAATCATCCAACAAGAAGAATAAGCTGTAATAAAACAATGTTGTCAAGTTCAACAAATAACGCATTAATGATTCTTGGTAAGAAAAAGTTAAAGATCCTGCAAAATTCAATGGATAAAGGATTGCCAATTTCAGAGTTTTCGAGTGCTAAAAATGAATTAAACGTTTATTACGCAGAATGATACATCCAAAAATACAAGAAGTAACAACTCGAATAATTGAACGAAGTAAGGAGTCAAGAGCCCTTTATCTGTCTCAAATGCGTGCTCAATTTGACGTGGATTTCAACCGATCTCATTTGCATTGTGGCAATTTAGCTCATGCTTTTGCTGGATGTGGACCAACGGACAAAAAGAATCTATCGGAAGATATAGTGCCTAACATAGGTGTAATTACAGCATACAACGACATGCTCTCTGCACACAAAACTTTTGAGGACTATCCGCATGAATTGCGAAAATACGCTACAAAACACAACGCTGTAGTTCAAGTTGCCAGCGGTGTACCTGCCATGTGTGATGGTGTAACCCAAGGTCAAGACGGAATGGAATTGTCTCTCTTTAGCAGGGATGTAATTGCCATGTCAACAGCAATAGGGCTTTCGCATAACATGTTTGACAGTGTTTTGAATCTCGGAATTTGCGATAAAATTGTTCCAGGACTATTGATGGGCTCCTTGAAATTTGGCCATTTGCCCGTAGCTTTTGTTCCGGGAGGACCAATGGAAACTGGGATCAGTAACGACGAAAAGGCGCGTATCAGAAGAGACTTCGCTGAAGGGAAAATTTCGCGCGAGGAATTATTGAAAGGAGAATCTGATTCTTATCACTCTCCTGGTACTTGCACGTTCTACGGTACGGCGAATAGTAACCAAATGTTGATGGAAATAATGGGTCTTCAGCTGCCCGGCTCTAGTTTTGTTAATCCAGGCACTCAGCTACGGTCTCTTTTAAACGAAGAAATTGTGAAGGTGATGGCTGAAAAAGCTAAATCCAAAAAATTTGAGGACGGGTTGGGTACTTTGTTGGATGAAAAGGCGATCACGAATGGAATTATTGGATTATTAGCTACTGGTGGATCTACGAATCACACCATACATATTATTGCCATTGCCAATGCTGCGGGAATAAAAGTGAATTGGCAAGATTTTTCCGATTTGTCAAAGGTAATTCCTTTACTCACCAAAGTTTATCCGAACGGAGCAGCCGACATCAATCATTTTCATGCGGCTGGTGGAATGGGGTTCGTGATGCATACATTGTTGGAAAACAATCTTTTGCACCAAGATGTCCATACAGTTCTTGGATTCGGATTAGAGAAATTCACCCAAGAACCAAAAATTATTAATGACCAAATACTTTGGCAGGAAGGTCAAAAATTAAGTTTAAATGAGTCTATCTTGCGTCCAGTAACTAATCCTTTCTCGAAGGAAGGCGGTTTGAGGTTCCTCCAAGGTAATATCGGGCGTTCCATTATGAAAACGTCAGCGGTTTCTGAAGAATACTTTGTTACTGAGGCTCCAGCTTTGGTTTTCAAAGAGCAAGAAGATTTCATCAAAGAATTCAAAGCGGGTAATCTTGACAAAGATTTTGTGGCCATACTCCCTTTCCAAGGTCCCAAACAAAACGGAATGCCCGAATTACATCAATTAACTCCTTCCTTGACCATTTTGCAAAAGCGCGGATTTAAAGTGGCGCTAGTAACTGATGGCAGAATGTCTGGGGCATCGGGGAAGATTCCTTCCGCTATTCATGTCACTCCTGAGGCAAGAGATGGCGGATTAATTGGTAAAATTCGAAACGGAGATATTGTGCGAGTTGACGCTATAAGTGGTGAATTAACGTGTTTAGATAAATCTATTGAAGATCGCGAATTCGATGCAAAAGACAATTCAACAGTATTTGGATTAGGAAGAGAATTATTTACCAATATGCGAACCTTGGTAAATTCAAGTGAAGAAGGTGCTAGTTTTTTATAAAGTATTATGAGTCAAAACAATATCGTTGGTGTATTATCCAAACACAAAGTTGTGCCTGTGGTTACTATAAAAAGTATCAACGAAGTGGATGGGATTATTCAAAAGCTTCAGATGGCTGACATGCATTGTATCGAAGTCACTTTAAGAACGGAGGTAGCTTTTCAAGCTATACAAATGATCAAAACAAAGTACGGTGATGTCATTGACGTTGGTATTGGAACTGTCGTAAATGAAGATCAAATCCAAAAAGCAATTCAAATTGGTGTTGACTTTATGGTAAGCCCCGGAATTAATTCAAATTTAGCATCTGCTTTTGAAAAAAGTGGAATTGCCTTCATTCCAGGTGTTGCCACACCAAGTGAAATTATTATGGCCATGCAATTGGGCTGGAATACCCTCAAGTTTTTTCCGGCGAATCTATTTGGTGGTATTGATGCCCTCAAAACGTATGGAAACGTATTCCCGTCTGTACAATTTTGTCCTACCGGCGGAGTAAACGAAGCAACTGCCAACGAATTCCTGAGCTTGAAAAATGTAATTTCAGTTGGTGGATCTTGGATGATGAAATAAGTCAGATGTAAACATGTGTCTTCGACTTCATATTGATAAGATTCCACGGTTCTAGATATATTTTATTGTAAATTTTAAAAAAAAAAGTTATTATTGTAATTAATACAATAAGTCATAATTAACGACTTCATAACTATGAGATTTGTTCAAACGTGCATAAATTCCGCTGTTAAAACGGTACTTCCTATTTTTTTTGTCTCATGGTCGTTTGCTCAAACTAACATTGTTACTGTGAAGAAAACAGGGGAACAATGGGATTTGTATGTGAATGACAAACCTTTTTATGTGCTTGGTGCAGGTGGCGAAAAATTTATGGATGAAGTCGTCTCTTGTGGGGGAAACACCATACGCACCTGGGGATTAGAAAATGCGCAAGAAGTCTTAGATGAAGCTCAGAAAAAAGGATTGAAAGTCATGTTGGGTATGTGGGTTCAACACGAACGGCATGGTTTCGATTATAACGATGAAGATAAAATTCAATCCCAAATAAACAATTTCAAATCCGGTGTTCTGAAATACAAAGACCACCCTGCCCTATTGATGTGGGGAATTGGAAATGAATATGAATTGAATTATTCCAACACCAAAGTTTGGAAAGCAGTGAACGACATTGCCAAAATGGTTAAAGAATTGGATCCAAATCATCCAACATCTACCGTAACTGCAGGTACGAATGCCGAAAAGGTAAAATTCATCAATGAAGTAATGACTGATATTGACATATACGGCATCAACACCTATGGCGATATTGGAAATGTAGCGAGTGTTTTGAAAAATGGAAATTACAATGGCCCATATATGATAACAGAATGGGGCCCAAACGGACATTGGGAGTCCCCCAAGACACGCTGGGGATCATCCATCGAACAAACAAGTACAGAAAAAGCAAGTGTTTATACAGAACGCTACGAGAAATACATTTGGGGAGAAAGAAATCAATGCATAGGTTCGTTTGCCTTTCTATGGGGCCAAAAACAAGAATATACGAGTACATGGTACGGTGTATTTACGGAGGATGGCCTACCAACCGAAGCAATTGACGCTCTAACCTTGGATTGGTCCGGGAAGTATCCAGAAAACCGCAGCCCATCCATTGATTCGTTGAGGATGGACAACCAAACTTTTAATAAAAATGTCATTTTAACACCATCTCAAAAACTTAATTTCCAAGTATATTCTACCGATAAGAATACCGATAAGTTAAAATATTCTTGGGAGCTCTATCCTGAAAGTACAGATTTGAAAACAGGAGGTGATGCAGAAAACAAGCCACCTCTGATTCCAGGTAAGTTGAAGGGTAAAAATAAATTTGAAGTAACCATGAAAGCACCTGTTATTGAAGGTCGATATAGACTTTTTATCTCTGTGACGGACGGAAAAAAAGTAGCTTATTCAAACATCCCTTTTTATGTTCAGAATGAACTGAACGGTGACGGTACAGTAAAAAAAGTTCAATTTATCCAACAAGACCTAAAACCTTTTAATGAGGAATAATTTACACATTTTATTCAGTTCAACTTTGGCACTGTTTGTTATTTTGAACGCGCATACTCAAGAAGTTACAAGTGATTCTTCCAAACTTTTTGATGCCGGATCATTTCCGAAGAAGTTCGAAAATGGACTGAATAATTTGTCTGTTTCCGGAAATTATCGATTTCTAGCAAACTACACATCGATGGAAACCCAATATCCAGAATTCGGAACGGTTCCGGGTAGATTATTTATTGGAGACGATAGCCAAATTCCTCAATTGTACATGACTATTGGGGCGCGACCATCTGCACAAACTTCGTTCAGCACGGACTTATTTTTATGGACGCCTTTGTCAGGTAGCACTGCAGATTACGCCAAAGGATTAAATTTAGGTGTCAATCTCAATGGTTCACATTCAACAAAATTCGGCAACTTTTCTGTTCGAATGGGCGGAATTCATTGGTACACTTTGACTCCCATGACATTTGCAACCAATACGGGGTACAACAGGTTCAGTTTATTTGAACGAAATCCTTGGGATCCAAACTCTAAGGATGTACTCGATCGGTATTCAAAATTTTACAATGATGGCGCCTTAAGTCAAGATGAACGATGGGGACAACAAGCGTTTCAAGGTTTTATTTTTGAAGGAATGAAATTGCCGAAAGACTTTTCTTTTTCCTACATGTATGGAAAGTCGCAATTCAACGGCGGTGCACTCCCGAAGCCGAATAATATGATGGCGGGGAAAATTCGAAAGGATTTTAATATTGGTTTCTTTAGTTTCAATGGGATTTCAAGCAAAACATATGATGATAGTCTGACGCGGGAAACAATTGGTTATGAATTGTACACCTATGAATTTGCAATTAAATTAAAGAAAATTCACTTTTTAGCTGAAAATGGAATTGGAAGATATACGAGCCCTGATAACAAAGGAAAATGGGGACAAGCACTTGACTTAAAATTTCAATTTCAGAAAGAATTAACCTTCTTCCCTATTGAACTTCGTTTTTACCATATTAGCCCAAGAGTAATAAATAATAATGGAGTATTTTGGAATACCTCTATCGCGGAATTTCAAGTGAATTCTGCCAATGTTTCTCCACCTGGTAGTCAAATTCCTATTATTCCTTTTGCAAGTTCATTGGTGCCCATCGGACAAATGACGAATAATCGTCAAGGAATAATTTTGAATACCGATTTGAACATTAAAAAGCAAAAATTAACCATTGGATATTCTGCAGCACAAGAAATTAATGGACTATCGGATAAAATAACATTCGGACATCAGGCGAATAACCTTGCTCTTTCTCGAATGTGGCGTTGGGCGTTTCCATCGGGTGTAGGTCCATATCAAAACCTCAGTAAAATATATAGAGGCGTGTACGAAACGGTTCAAATTACGGATTCTATTTCTGCTAAAGGATTCAATGCTATCGAGTTAAGTTTTAAGGGTAAAATGAAAATCTTCAACCGAGAGTTGCTTTATTTTTATTTAGGTGGATTTCATTCGGTACAACGTGACTTCTCAGCTCTTCCAAAATATTCTAAAGCCGCTTATCTCCAGAGTTACAATCATCAATTTGAATTCTACTACAAATTATTTCCAAAAATTGTACTCGCGAATTATCTAGGTTACGATAGAATAATTGCGAATCAAAATACCGTCCTTGATTTAGATACAGGTCTGGCTAAAGACCAAACAGGTTTGAGTTATGCAATCGGATTGGATGTGCAATTATCGAAAAATACCGGTCTTTATGTCCGTCATCGTTGGATGACTTACGAAGATGCGAATTTCTCCCTGGACAAATACAAAGGACAGGAAACCACCGTCGAACTTAAAATATATTTCTAAATATGAAATCATTATTAACCATTTTATCTTTCTCAATTGCGGTTTTTACTTTCGCACAAGACGGAAAAAAAGTACAATTTGTTGGAGGTGCTCGAGCTGTCATGTCCAATATGGATTTTCAGACAGATGAAATTGATACTGTAACACCAGGTAAATCCGCAGGGGGATACGCTTTGATCGATCTAGGATTTAGAATAAATCCGAATGAGCAAACAGAAATACTTGGAATGATTCGTATTAAAAACGATTTAGGTGGATTCTGGGGAAGCAATGTGGCCTTTGATGTGAGACAACTATATGTGCGAGGTGTAGCTGGAAAAATCGTTCGTTATCAATTGGGAAACATTGATTATAAAATGACTCCTTACACCTTTTACAACCACAATCCTGATATGTTATTAAGTGGGGTTGGGACGCTTCAAATTAAAGAGGACATCCTAAATTATGAATCTTTCTACTCTAGAAAAAATACCTGGCGACAACAAGGGGCCGCTATCGATTTTGGTCTTGCCTTCCCGAAGATTATAAAGGATGTTAAATTCAATAGTTTCATTACACGGTTAAATCCTTCCAACCTTTCCAACATATTTGAACGTTTTTATGGTGGAGGAAACATGGTTGTATCACAAAGTAACTATTTTACCTTTGGTCTTAATCACGCAAGTATATTTGACTTGAAAGCTACAGCAACAAGCGATAACCCTTATAAAAATGCAGTGAGCACTATAACGTTTGAAGCCAAATTGGACAAGGACAAATGGATTGTTGGCTTGGCTGGAGAAACAGGAACATCAACTGCTGGTTACGCCCAGGATTCAACACAGTTGACAGACTTCTTCTCAAATACGAAAGCGTATTTGAAATTAAAAGAATTGAATTTAAAGTTGTCGGCTGGATATCTGGACAACGGTGCCGATTTCAGAAGTGCTGGAGCCCAATCTAAAAGAATCAATTACAATCAATTAAACACCTTTTATAGTCGATATACGAACAGCCAAATCGACCGTCAAATTTCCATGTACGATTTGTACAACGATCCAACTTTGTATTCTTCCTCAATCAGTGAGGGAATTATGGATTACAATCCGGCAATCAACAATGCCCTTCCCTATGGAACAGCAAGTTTCAATAGAAAAGGGATTTATGGAGAGGTTCAATATCAAGATACTTCAGAAAAAATAACGCTGGAAGCAAAATACTATCAATTAAGTGAAATTCGTGGTCAAGGAACGACTAAGCTCAGAAAATACAATTTCTTGCAAACTACAGCACAGGTAGATTTGATGAAAATTTTCAACATGAAACGACATATGGATATAGAAGCTGGATTGAGCTACCAAAGAACTTCGCGACCTAGCGAAATAGAATTTGAAGGCGTTTCGTTGAAATCGGCATCAGTTAGTATAGGTGCGCAATATGAACTGGTCAGTAAACTTTTCTTGATGGCGAATGTTTATCACTTTGAAAGTAGTGGAAATGATTTAACTCCGATTCGCAATACGAATGATGAAATAATCAGTTTTGCACCTTTTAGTGCAAGAAATTATGAGAATTATTATGCAGCTGGATTAAAATTCAATTTTACGGATGATATGTATTTGTCGGCGTTCTATGAAAGTAATCTGAACAATGGCAATGGTTTAACGCCTTACGCAATGAATCAGTTTATGATTGTATATAATCTTAAATTTTAAATATGAAAAAGTATATCACATTAATATTACTTGGAATAATTGCTCTATCTTCTTGTCACAAGAAAGACAATTCAATTGATGGACCAAGCTTAAACGATGTTTATGGCGAATTTGGCGTTATTAGCACCTTAGATCAAAATTTAGATTCAGTTGATTTTGCAGCCGGTCAAACTGCTTACTTTACGGCTCAAATGTCCAAAATCATTGATTGGAAAATCACAATAACAGGTCAAACCACAGGTGCGGTAAAAGAAATTATAGGAACAAGCAGCAGTTTGAATCAGGCCACCACGACTTGGTTTGGGGAAACGACTAATTTTCCAGTTTTTGGTATTGAAATATGTGATGTTCAATTGACTTTTGAAGGAGAATCGGATACCTTGACATCTACTATAAAAATTATTCAACCGAAACTTAATCCAGGATTTTTAATCTCCGATTTCGAATCTGGCTTTAATAATCAATGGACCTCATTCATTCAAGCAGGCGCTGACATGGATTTTCAAATTAAAACCGAAGCAGGCTCCCCACAAGGAAATTCGTATTACAATATGGCTGGAACAGTTGATTGGGATTATTTAATTGGTTATTTATATTTTGGAGCGAGCGCTTACGGATCAACTCAAATGCCTATTACAGGTAATGGAGATAATACGTATTTCAATATAATGATATACGGTGAACCTGGCTCTATAAATACCATTTTATTGTTCCAGTTTCAAGAAGATGATGACCTAAGTGGAGGATTTGCAAATTCATCCGAAGACACTTATTCATTAGAAATACCTGTTAACTGGGAAGGATGGAAGCTTCTCTCCGTAAAATACAGTGATATTCCATGTTTGGTTAATGGACAACCTTCAACTCCAAATGGCAATGGACAACATAATCCAGACCGATTGAACCAAGTGAATATGCTCCATTTGGCGAATCCCGTTACCGGATTTGCCAAAACTAAAGTAGACTATATTATTTTTACCCAAAATGAACCACTTAAACCATGATGATGCGTTTATTCTTATTGTTTTTATTTTCAATTTCCATATGTTTCGTTTTTGGGCAGGATTCAACGCGTATTCAAAATTTTGAGGAAGTTAAAATTGTTGACTCAAGAATTGTAAAACGTCAAGGTTTGTACGACTCGTACGAGGTGGATAACACGAAAAACATCAATGGTTTCTCTCAACTCACTATTTTTGACAACACAATGTCAGATGAAGTTTGGTTTTCTGAAGACGTAAAATGTGTTTCGGTTGATCTAAAAGAAGATGAAAAGGATACTTATCTGCAATTAAATTGGAACAAAGACCAAGACGGTTGTGATTGGGTTGGCGTTGGTTTTGGATGGGATTTCTGGTCTTCGAAAGACATTTCTGGAATTGTGGATGTAGCAGCGATTGAATTTGAAGTTCGTTCCACAGGTAAAGATATTACAAACTTGCCATGGGCAATGGGCTTCGAAGACTATGCCAACGGACAAGCTTGGGTGGGATTTTCAAGAAAATATTTTGTTAATAATATAATAACCAAAGAATGGAGTAAGGTTCAGATACCTCTGTCCCTCTTCCCTTTCGAAGAATTTGATACAGACCCAAGTAACATCAAGCAGATGCTTGTTCAATTATTTGCCGAAGGTGTTGCTGAAATAAATCGAATTGAATTGGTTCCTTTCACTGGAAAACTGCGTGAGTCGGTAATTTCAGAATCTTTAAGGGATAAATCTATTTCGGTGGATGGCAACTCCGTTGATTGGAATACGAATTTCACTTTTTTTGGTGATGGTCATTCATTCGCCACTAAAAATACCTCAGACAGTCTTTATATAGCCGTTAAGGTAGAGGATCAACACCCTTTCTTCAATAATAAAACAAATGCTGATTTGTGGAACGGTGACGCTATAGAGATTGCTATTGCAACCAATCCTAAAGCAAATCCAAAACGGGGATTATTTTTATTGAGTGATTACCATTTTGGGCTTAACTGCGGTCTGAAACCTTATTTGTGGAATTTCTCAGACGACAAATTGTATTCTGAAGGTAATTTCGGAATTATGAAAACAGATTATGGATATTTTGCCGAGATCGCAATCCCTCTAAAGAATTTAATGCATGCTGAATTAAAAGCGGATACACCCTTAGGATTCGAAATTGCTGTTGATGAAGGTAACGAAAAAATGATACGCGAAATACAAACGACTTGGAATGGTCATGGTGCATCTGGATTCCATTCCAATCCTTCACTTTGGGGAACAATTATTTTAAAGTAATTAATTCTTTATAAATTTCGTTCTGAAAATAACGCCCTTTTCGTCTAAAAGTTCAACAAAATATGTTCCTGATTCAAGAGTTGAAATATTAAAACTATTTTGGTTGCTTATTATTTGCGATAAGCATGTTTTTCCATCCATAGTTTTGAATGAAACTAGATCATTGACCTTCGCCCCTTTTATTCGAACTTCATCCTCTGCTGGATTTGGATAAATCGATAAACTCTTTAGATTCATTGCATCCAAACCAAGATCACTTTGATCTTTATACACTCGTACGTAATCTACAACCAATTCTTGCGGAAAAGTAGTCGTAGCGTCTGGATAACCAGGCCAATTTCCTCCAACCGCTAAATTTAAAATTATATAAAAAGGTTCATGAAATTCATTTGTTCCGTTGATTCCATTAGCAATGTTCATCGTATGATATTGATTTCCATTAAAAAACCACTTAATTTCAGCATCATCCCATTCAATTGAATATACATGAAACTGAGTTGGATCTGCATTCATAACGGAGCTTCCGTAAGACGCATAGCCATTTACATCCCAATGTGCTGTCCCATGGGTCATCATTTCATTGTTTATATGCTCCATAACGTCTAGCTCTCCGCACATAGGCCACGAAACTTGATCAACATTCGATCCTAACATCCAAAATGCCGGCCATATGCCTTGTCCCATTGGAATTTTTATTCTCGCTTCAATTTTACCATATTGAATTTGATACTTTCCTTTCGTTACAATCTTAGCAGAAGTATATGGATTGTTTCCTATTGTTTCTTGCAAAGCAATAATCTTTAATTCGTCATTGCTTACTTGAAGATTTGTTTCGTGAGTCGTATAGAATTGGGATTCATTATTTCCCCAACCATTACCACCGATTTCGTGAGACCATTTAGACATATCCAAAGCTGAACTGTCGAACTCATCAGACCAAACAAGGTTCCACTGGGAGAATGCACTAATTGACAATAAAGAAAAAAAAATTGTAAAGAGAAATTTTGACATACAGAATAATAAACTAAAGTTTAAAAAAAAATGGGAGACCTCAATCTCCCATTTCTGAATAATTTGAATTATTTATTTTTTGATAAGTTGCGTTCTAGATATTTTATTATCTCCTGAAATAACTACCTGATAAACACCTGAAGATAGACCTTCAAGGTTCAATTCAACTGAATTTGAGTTCGTATTGATTTCCATTACTTTCTCTCCAACAATTGAATAAACAATTACTTTTTCAATATTTGAATTTCTTTGAATCGTAACTTCTGAAACGACTGGATTTGGATAAACAGCCGATGCTTCTATCCCATTTTCCACTATTGAAAGTGAAGCACAATCAACACATGAACCATATGTGTTTGCAAATGTCGCAGCTGACCCAAGAATCCATTGACGGTTTGCATAAGACGAAAAATCTGTTACTGGTGCGCAAGTGCCACCATTAGCCATTACGGCAACCAAATTTTCCATTGTTCCATCTTTCACCAATAAGTATTCTAAAGAATCAGTTGGCGCAGGTGAAATAGTAAATGTCCAAGTTCCATTACCGTTATCTACAGCTTGAGGTCCAAATGCTGGATTCCATCCCCAAAGCGGACCTGTTAAGTTCACTTGAGAAGGTGCCGTCGCATCACAAATTTCTGTAGTAATAACTAAATCTGGGTAAGCACAGGGTACACATCGTCCATAAGCAATATCCGTGACGTCTGGTTCACCTACGGTCCATTTTCTATTTGCGTAATTGGTGTAGTCAGTAACAGGAGCACAAGTTCCTCCGTTTTGCATAGAAGAAATTAAATTTTCTTGTACACCATCAATTAGAAACAAATATTCCATATCAGCAGTTGGCGCAGGAGTTAAATTAACTGTCCAAGTTCCATTTCCGTTATCGATAGCCAAAGGACCTCCATTCGGATCCCAATTCCAAAATGGACCGGTCATTCTAACTGTGTCAGGCGTTGCAGAACATACATCAATTGTCAAATTTAACGATGGCCCACAAGGTCCACACTGACCATAAGTATTAGAAAAAACCAAAGGGTCTGTTGTTAACCATTGACGATTCGCATAATTCGCAAAATCTGTAATAGGAGCACAAGTACCACCATTTTGCACAGCAGTAATTAGATTTTCTTGAACACCATCTTTAATAAGCAGGTACTCCATATCTCCAGTTGGAGCAGGGGAAAATGTAAATGTAAATGTCCCGTTTCCATTATTGACTGCAATAGGTCCTGCATTAGGATCCCACCCCCACCATGGCCCCGTCATTCTGACCTCAGTTGGTGCTGGCCCACAAATCTCTGTTGTAATTACTAGATCTTGCGAAAAAACTGCACTCCCAGTCAATAGCAAGAAAGTTAACGATACAATAATTCTAAGTGTAAAATTTGTTTTCATTTTTTTTTAAATTAAAAATATTATTAAAGGGGAAAGATACGAATTATTGTATAAAATACAATAAGTATCTAACAAATTTTACATTTTAAACTGATAATCCTCCTTATCCCTTATGTTGTTGTAATGATCTTGATCAAATGAAAATAACTTTGCTGGTCTATGCTTTACGTTCACTTGTTTTTCCTTGTTCTCTATTAAAGGAATGGATTTAACTTTTTTTCGGAAATTCGCTTTGTCCATCTCTATATTAGTTGCATATTCATACAACTGTTGCATTTCGTTTAAAGTAAATTTCTCTGGAAGTAACTCAAAACAGATTGGATCTTGCATCAATTTTTGTTTCAATAACTCATATGTTGAATTAAGAATAAGGTTATGATCGAATGCTAGTTGAGGTATTTCATGAATCGGCACCCACCTAAAATCCCCTGCCCACGAGGAAGCTTCCACTTTAAAATCTTCTATCCGCATCAATGCCATATAAGCCGTTGTGATAACGCGTCCCTGTGGGTGTCGATTGGGTTGTCCGAAAGTTTGGGATTGATGTAATTCTATATCTACAATTTTTGTCAATTCAAATAGAATTCGTTTAGCTGCGTCCTTGATATCTTCATCTGGATAAACCAAATCTCCTGGTACCGCCCACATTCCATCGTAGGGCTCCATTGATCTTTTAATGAGGAGTGCATGTATCTGACCACTTCTATAGCCAAAAATCACACAATCCAATGAAAAGGAATAGGTGAAAAAGTCTTTAAATTCAATTTTATACATCAATGTTTATTTTAGTTCAAATGTAGTCTTTTGCTTATCAATCGTTAATTCAAAAACTCCTGGTTCAAGAATCCAATCCCCATCTCTGTCGGCGAATTTTAAATCATCGGCGGAAATAGTAAATGAAATTTTTTTCTTTTCTCCTCTGTCGAGATGAATCTTTTGAAAACCTCTAAGCCGTTTTCCAGCAGGCACATAAGCTGCCACCTTGTCGTTAATGTACAATTGGACGACCTCCATTCCTGATCTCTCACCAATATTCTTCACATCAATTGAAATGGTTATGCTTTCAGTATTCGAAAGAGATGTTTTGTCAATCGTTAGATTAGAATATTCAAAATCGGTATAGCTCAAACCAAACCCAAATTCCCATTCGGGATCAAAAGCATCAAATCCCCATGATTTACCTGATCGATCCACGCTTCTCGGATGATCATAAAATTCGATTACTCCATCATATTTCGGATAGGTATATGGAAGTTTTCCGCTTGGATTGATATCACCATAGATAATATCTATTAAGGCCTCTCCACCATAATCACCTGGTAAATAGGTTTGGATAATACCAGCCGCTTGATCTACAATAGGATGTATAATTCGCGGTCTACCCTCCACAAGAACCAACAACACAGGCTTACCTGTTTCGTAGGCATATTTTGCCAATTCTAGCTGTTCAGAATTAAGATTCAACGAACGAATATCACCCGGTTTTTCAGTGGAAGGCAATTCACCTAAACACAAAACAATAACATCAACTGACTCTGCTTTAATTTTAAAATCTTCTATATCTTCAAGACTTGACGTCTCCCAACCGTCTTGAAAAAACAATTTAGCGCCTTGTGCAAACAAAACATTCTCCTTTCCTACTTTCTTCTCGAAAGCTTGTCGGATTGACAGACACCCTGAGGTGTTCAATGAGCTGTCAACACCTTGCCAAGTATGTGTCCAAGCACCGTTTAGGGAATTTAAGTCATTCGAAGTTGGTCCAGCAATCAATACTTTTTGAGACCTATCTAATGGTAGAAAGTTGTCTGTGTTCTTAAGCAACGTTATTGATTCAGCAGCAGAAGTATATGCGGCTTTTTTAAATTCCTCAGAACCAAATTTCGAATATTGTGTAGATTCCGGCTCATCAAATAATCCCATAGCCATTTTTACTCGTAATATTCTTCGTACCCCATCGTCTAAACGTTCTGAAGTAATTTCTTTTTCACAAACTGCTTTAATCATGTCCTCACAATAGGTCTTGTAATGTGGATTCGTGGGTACCATACTCATGTCTACACCTGAATTGAAAGCCAATACTATAGCTTCCTGCGGACTTCCAGCCACCTCGTGCACTGTTTCAAGCATGATATAATCTTCCCAATCCGATACTGCGAATCCTTTAAAACCCCACTCATCTTTCAAAACATCCGTCAACAAGTATTTATTCGCATGTCCAGGAATTCCATTTACATCACCACTATTCACCATAACCGTCATTGCTCCTCCTTCGATAGCTTTTTGAAATGAAGGCAAGTACAATTCTTTCATAAATTTCGATGGAATCCATGCGGGCGTCCTGTCTCTTCCTGAAAATGAACCACTATAACCGACGAAATGCTTCAGACAACTCGCTACATGATTTGCATCTAATGGACCTTTACCTTGATATCCGTTGATTAATTCTAACCCTAATTCACTTGCCAAAAATGGATCTTCACCTAAAGTTTCAAAGTATCTAGACCAAAGAGGTTGTCGCGCTAAATCAAGAACAGGTGAAAAATTCCATTTCAGTCCAGTATACCTCATTTCGTAAGCGGTTATTTCAGCAAATTTTCTCGCCAAATCTCTATTCCAGGTTGCTGCCAAACCAATTTCTTGAGGAAAAAGAGTGGCACCCACAGTGTAGTTAGCCCCGTGTATGGCATCTATTCCATAAATTATTGGAACCTCCGTTTTCAACTCCTGACAAATATTTTCAATATCGTTGAGAATATTTTTCCATACCTCAATTGTAAGCGTATGTGATGAAACGTTTAAAATTGATCCAACTTTAAAAGAATCAATCGCTTCTATCAATTTTACTTTGTCGATTTGAGCTGGTTCAAGGCTCTTGCCAGTTGAATCTATTTTTAAAACGGCATCCAGAGTAATTTGACAGGTCTGCCCTACTTTTTCGGCAATTGACATTTTTTTAAGCAGTCGGTTAATCTTCTTTTCATGTATTTCATTTATCTCGAATGAACTCTGACATAAAGAAAAAAATGAAAAACTTAAAAAGAATATTAATAACAGGTTGGTGCGAGAATATATCATTTTGTTAGTTTTGAATACGAATATATTTATTTATTGTCAAAAGTACAATATCTCATTATTATTGCATCCCTAACGAGCTTATTTCATAAGAAATGGAGAATCACGCTTTTTATTCTTTAACACAGGATGTTTTTAAATATATTTATAGAAAAGTCTAAATTTGCTTGATTTAAATTTTAATACACGATTATTGCCTGAAGCAGGCTTATTGCTTCTTTCCGAACCTTTTCTTGATAATGAATATTTTACGCGAAGCGTAATTCTCCTTTGTGAGCACAACGAGAAAGGAAGTTTTGGATTCGTTCTGAACAATTTTCTTGAAAAAAAATTTGATGGTCTTCCCGAATACATTCTCGAATCGAATCCGAAAATCAGCATCGGAGGCCCAGTTGAAGTATCACACTTTTATTTCATTCACTCCTTTGGTGATAAAGTTCCAGGGAGTTCGGAATTAGTAAATGGAATATTCTTAGGCGGCGACTTTGAAATCTTAAAGAGTTTATTGAAAGCAGAGGAGCATCCGGAAAAATGTGTTCGTTATTTTCTCGGTTATTCCGGCTGGGATGCGCAACAGTTAAACGATGAGATCAAGGAGAAATCATGGGTGGTTTGCCGCCCGAAAAACAATTCTTGGATCATGGATACCAAAAATGACAACCTCTGGGAAGACAGTTTAAAGTCTTTGGGAGGGAAATATGAGATGTTTTCAAAATTTCCAGTCAATCCAAACAACAATTAACATTTTTTCACGTTCCTGAATAAAATAAAAAGAATTTATGGAGATATCGCTACCAAGTAAACGTGAAAAGAGTAGTTTTGCCGCTCGTATAATAAAAAAAGGTAATTTGCTCAGTAAAATACTTTATTGTGGTTTGGTAATTCCGATCTCCTCTCTACCGTTCAGGGTATTATATTGGCTTACCGACTTTGTTAACATCCTAGCTTATTATGTAGTTGGTTACCGGAAAAAGATTGTTCGTCAAAATTTAAAAAACTCGTTTCCAGAGCCTTCTGAAAAAGAAATTAAAAAAATCGAAAAGTGGTTTTACAAACACTTCGCCGATTTCTTGGGAGAAAGTGTTAAATCACTCACGATATCAAACAAAGAAATTATCCGCCGTTGTGCCATTATATATCCTGAAGTACCCAACAAATATTTTGAACAAGGCCTCAGTGTAATGGTTCTTTGCGGTCACTACAATAACTGGGAATATTACGCAGTTGGATTGGCGCAACAAACTAAACATAAAGTTTTTGCCGCTTATCAACCTTGGAAAAATGAATTCTTAAATCTCGGCAACGTTTCGGGATTAATATAATGAGCATGAAAGAGGTGCCTAGAAAATTAGTAAAATCACCTAAAGTGGCGACTATTAGCATTATGGTGAACAATCAATCTCCACATGCTCCTAAAAAAGCATATTGGAATACCTTCTTAAATCAACCAACAGGTTGGATGACAGATACAGAACGATTGGCTTCTAAATTGGATCAAGTCGAATTGTTTAGATGCATTCGCAAGCGTAAAAGAGGATTTTATGAAGTAAGCTTCTACCTGATTGCGGAAAAACCAAAAGAGGTGAATGAAGAATGCGTTCTAGATCAACACACCAAATATTTGGAAATGGTCATCGCTGAAAATCCAGAGTATTGGTTGTGGTCGCATCGTCGTTGGAAACACAAAAAGCCTGAATGATAATGCCTTCGACTCCCTTGGCGGAAAGAATGAGACCGTTTACCTTGGAGGAATACATAGGTCAAAATCATCTACTTGCTGAAGGAGCTTCTTTACGCCGTGCCTTAGATGCTGGTGTTTTACCTTCGATTATTTTATGGGGCCCCCCAGGAGTTGGGAAAACGACTCTGGCTCAAATCATTGCAAACAAATTAAAACGTCCACTCTCAACTCTTTCTGCTATTTCAAGCGGAGTTAAAGATGTACGAGATGTAATTCAACGTGCCGAATCTGGAGGAATGTTCAAACAAGAAGGCACCATCCTTTTTATTGATGAGATCCACCGTTTTTCGAAATCTCAACAAGATTCTTTGCTTGGTGCGGTTGAAAAAGGCGTCGTTACTTTAATTGGTGCCACGACTGAAAATCCATCTTTTGAGGTAATCTCAGCCCTTTTATCAAGGTGTCAAGTGTATACCTTGGAATCGCATGGTAAGGATGAGTTACAGCTAATTTTAAACCGTGCCATTTCAAAAGATGAATGGTTAAAAACCAAGAACATTGTTCTTGAAGAAACCAATGCCTTGTTCGCCATTTCAGGTGGTGATTCCCGAAAACTATTGAGTGTGTTCGAATTGGTCGTTGGCGCTCAAGAAAAGGAAGACCAAGTGATTGTCACAGACGAATTAGTCACAAATATTGCTCAACAAAATATAGCTCGTTACGACAAAGACGGCGAACAACATTACGATATCGTTTCCGCTTTCATCAAATCTATTCGAGGTAGCGACGCCGATGCTGGAATATACTGGTTGGCGCGCATGATTGAAGGCGGCGAAGACCCTAAGTTTATTGCTAGAAGATTAATCATTCTTGCCGCTGAAGATATTGGTGTTGCGAATCCTACTGCTTTAATTTTAGCGAACAATTGTTTTCAAGCGGTTACAACCATCGGTTGGCCCGAAAGTCGTATTATCCTTGCTCAATGTGTTGTTTATTTAGCAACTAGTCCGAAAGGAAATGCCAGTTATATGGCCATTGGAAAAGCACAAGAGGAAGTAAGGAAATCGGGAAATTTACCTGTACCTCTTCCGCTTAGAAATGCACCAACCAAACTCATGAAAGAGCTCGGTTATGGTAAAGATTATTTATATTCGCACAACTTTCCAGGCAATTTTGTTCAACAAGAATTCATGCCCGATGGACTGGAGAATTCGCAATTTTTTAAAGCGGGTAGTAACAGCCGAGAAATCGAAATTGAAAAATACATTCAAGAGCGCTGGGGAGATAAATACAAATAACCTTATGCTCTCGAAATTAGCGTATTACCTTCTTGTTATTCCAATATCGCTACTTCCGCTCTGGGTTCTTTATTTGTTTACCGACATCTTTTATTTACTACTCATTTCTATAATTTCTTATCGACGAGGTGTTGTACGAAATAATATTGCAAATTCATTTCCAGATAAAACAGACAAAGAACGGAGAAAAATTGAACGGAAATTTTACAGACATTTCACTGATTTGTTAGCCGAAGGTGTTAAAAATCTTACCATTTCAAAAATGCAATTGAAAAAACGGATTCATGTTCAAAATCGGGATGAAATTGATCAATTGTATATTCAAGGCAAGAATGTGATTTTCGTTGGTGGACACTACAACAACTGGGAATGGGTTATTTGTGCCCAGAACTTTCTATTCGCTCATCAAGCTGTTGGTATCGGAATGCCCATGACCAACACCTTTTGGGACAAAAGGATTAACCTTCGACGCTCTCGTTTTGGAATGAAAATAGTTCATGCGAAAAACTTCAAAGAAACGCTTCGTCAAGAAAATGGTAATCCAATTTCATTGCTTGTTTTAGCAGACCAAAGTCCTGGAGATTCGATGAAATCGTATTGGACCAAGTTTCTCAATCAGGATACTGCAGTAGCATTTGGTACTGAAAATATTGCCCATGAATACAATTACGCTGTGGTGTTTTTGCACACGACGAAGGTGAAACGTGGATATTACAATGTAACCTTTGAGCCAATTTGTAATTTACCATCTGAAATGAAGTACGGTGAAATAACGGATGCCCATGTAAAAAGTCTTGAAAACGACATTTACAAAGATCCGCAATATTGGATTTGGTCGCACAAACGTTGGAAAAGAGAAATTCCAGAAAACCTTGAGGAATTAAGAAAACAACAATATGAAAAATTTACTCAACGGTATCGTTCTTAGTATTCTGTTCTTTCTCACAATTGACACCTTCGGTCAAACTGAGAATAAGCTACTGTTTTCGATACAATATGGCAAAAACCCAAGGCTTCATGCGAGAGGTTTAACTGCGGATAAGAAAAAAATATTCATTGCTGCATCAGATGGTAAACTCTACATTATAGATCGCAAAACAGAAACAGTTGAGGACAGAGATTACAACAGAAATGTCGAATTACGGGATATTGAGGTTAGTAAAAAATACATTGTTTTATTGGCAAGTGGTGACTCTAGTTCCACTATTACTATCAATCGAAAAACTGAAGAATATGTGATTAATAAATATCAAGGCCTTTTTTTAGATGGGATTTCTTTGGTTAAAAACTCTCTGTTCATGATGGGCGACCCAAGGGGTGATCGCTTTATGCTTTTCTATAGTAATGACAATGGTGAATCTTGGACTCAACCCGATAGCCTGCCTCAATCTATTCAAAGTGAGGCCGGCTTTGCAGCGAGTGGAACAAATGTTCAGATGACCAATAAAAATGATTGGTATTTTGTTTCAGGCGGCATGGATTCGCGCATGTATTTTTCGCAAGATGCTGGAAAAACATGGAATGATTTTGATCTTGGGTTCAACCCATGCGAAAGCTGCGGTGCTTTTTCTTTCGTCATTCTTCCCGATAATAAAACTTTTATCGCAGTAGGTGGGGATTATACAAAACCCAACGAGAGAATTGGAACTTGCAGAATTTCAAATGATGGAGGTACAACTTGGCATTCACCAAAAGAAGACTTGATGGGATATCGCTCTAATGTGATGTACCACAAAGGAATACTCTATGCTTGTGGAACAAATGGAATCGATGTTTCAAGTGATTTTGGAGAATCATGGAGCGAATTTGCAAAAGGAAACTACTTTGTAATGTCGGTTTTCAAAAAGCAATTGGTAGCAAGTACAATCGAAGGAACTCTTGATTTTTATCACCTTCAAAAGAAAAAATGAAAGAAATAATTAATCAAATAGAAAGTGTTCTCAAGGAGGAATGGAAAAATGAACCGACTGGACACGATTGGGAACATATTCGTCGTGTGCGCGATATGTCGATGCACATACAATCTCTCGAAGGTGGAGATCGTGACGTAATAGAATTAGGCGCTCTTTTACACGATATATCTGATCATAAATTTAATGGAGGTAAACTTAATGCTGGCGGTCAAAAAGCGAAAGAATGGTTGATCGAACTCGGTGCCAACATGTCCATAGCAAATGAAGTGGCTTCCCTTGTGGATAAAATCTCATTTAAAGGAGCAAAAGTAGATGCAGGCGTCTTGTCCTTGGAAACTAAAATCGTACAAGACGCAGATCGTTTGGATGCAATTGGTGCCATTGGAATCGCTCGTGCATTTGCATTTGGAGGAAATAGAAATCAGATTATATATGCTGAAAACACCGAACCAGTTCTTCACGAATCCTTTGAATCCTATGTTAACGCAAAAACGACGACTATCAATCATTTCTACGAAAAACTATTACTTTTGAAAAACGAGATGAATACAACAATAGGAATTCAATTGGCCGAAGAAAGACATCAGTTCATGAAGGATTTTCTTACCCGGTTCTATTCTGAATGGAAATTGAATAGATAAAAACATGGATCAAAAACATGCCCTAGGCGTTGATATAGGAGGAACAAAAACGGCTTTTGGAGTTGTTTCTGATAAAGGAGTTATTATTTTTCATGGAGAAGTTCCTACAAGAGATTATCCCACGCCAGATGAACTAATTAAAGAAATTCACGCTCAAATTTCAGAGGCTGGTTATCCAGATTTTTTCGGAATTGGAATTGGCGCTCCAAATGGTAATGCTTTGACGGGAAATATTGAATTTGCTCCCAACTTAATGTGGAAAGGCATTGTTCCTATTTGCTCTTTATTTGAAGAAAAATTTGAAACCCGAAGCATATTAATTAACGATGCCAATGCTGCAGCCGTGGGCGAAAGAATGTTTGGTAATGCAAAGGACTTAGACCATTTTGTTACCATTACTTTGGGCACTGGATTAGGCAGTGGAATAATTATCGAAGGACATTTGGTTGAAGGGCAGCATGGATTTGCCGGTGAATATGGTCACATAAGGGTTTTTCCAGAAAACGGACGTTTGTGCGGTTGCGGAAGAAATGGCTGTTTGGAAACGTACGTATCATCCACTGGTGTAGTTCGTACATTCAAAGAATGGATAAATGAAATGCCCTCTGATAGCTTGTTGACAAAAATTGAAAACCCAGATGCACTTGCGATTTTCGATTGTTGGAAGAAAAAAGATGCGTTTGCGACCAGAATAGTGGATTATACAGCTCAAATTTTAGGACGATCTTTGGCTGATTTCTCCTGCTTTTCTAATCCACAAGCCTTTGTATTATTTGGCGGAATCGCCCAAAGTGGCCAAGGGTTCGTTGACAAGGTTAAAATCGAATTGGAAAAAAATATTATCGAACCTTTAAAAGGAAAAGTAGAGATTCGCTTATCTTTACTCCATGATGAAAACGCTGCAATACTTGGCTCAGCAGCCACAACTTTCTGGAAATTCAATTAGAATGTTTAGAATACTTTCGATTCTCACCTTGTCCATCGTCGCAAACTCGATGACATTCGGACAAATTGAAGAATTGAAAAAGAACGCTGACAAAGCTGAAGAAGTGTTCAACGGAGTTTTCATTCCCTCAGAAGCATTTAGTACAACTTTATTCGTCAATCCTTTCATTGGAACTGGCGGACATGGACATACCTATCCCGGTGCAAGTAGTCCTTTTGGAATGATGCAATTGAGCCCAGACACAAGGTATGATGGTTGGGATGGATGTGGAGGATATCACTATTCAGATTCCATCATTTACGGATTTTCGCATACTCATTTGTCGGGCACTGGTGTTTCTGATTATGCAGATTTACTCATTACCCCTCAGGTGGGTAAACCGAAAACTGAAGGTAAATTCATAGATCCAAATGGATATGGCCACCGCTTTTCTCACGACAGAGAGCAAGCTGTTCCTGGTTTTTATTCCGTTGATTTAATCGACGCGAAAATTCGAGCCGAATTCACGGTTGATGTCCACAGCGGTTTGCACAAATACACCTTTCACGGACAAAACCAAAAGAAATACATACTTCTAGATTTAGATTATCGAGATGAGCTCCTTTCTGCCGATTTTGAAACGATTGCCAAAAATAAAATTAAAGGTCATCGTATTTCTAAGGCATGGGCGGAAGAACAACACTTCTATTTTTATCTCGAATCGAATATTGATTGGAAAAAAGCGAAGCAAATCACTAAAAATGGTCGACATAAATTGTTGCTCGAATTCCCGAAGGATACCAAAGAACTTATGCTTCGAGTTGGAATTTCAGCTGTAGATACTGAAGGAGCTGAGAAGAATCTCAGGGCAGAAATTGTGGGTTTCGATTTTGTTGCTCAACGTGTGAAAGCCAATCATGCATGGGAAAATGAACTTTCGAAAATCCATTTCGACGCTGACAAAAACACCAAAACAATCTTTTATACGGCGCTTTACCATTCATTTTTAGCTCCGAATACTTTTTCAGATGTGGATGGACGATACAGGGGAATGGACAAGCAATTCCATCAATTGGAAGATAAAAATGACAAACAGTTCACCGTTTTTTCGCTATGGGATACTTTTCGGGCAACTCATCCCCTGTTTACTCTGACGCAAGAAGAAAAAACGAATCAATTCATCCGTACTTTTTTGAGAATGGATGATCAGCAGAAAGATTTGCCCGTTTGGGAATTGGCAGGAAATGAGACGGAATGCATGATTGGGTATCACAGCGTTTCTATAATGGCAGATGCTTATTTGAAAGACTATTCTGATTTTTCTAGTGGAGAAATGTATAGTGCTTCGTTGCGTACGGCCAAACGTTTTGATTTTGCAAAAGAATTCAGTTACTATGAAGGTTATATAAGCTTGGACAAAGAACCTGAATCCGTTTCTAAATTGCTCGAATATGCTTACGATGAGTTTTGTATCGATCAAATGACAAAAAAAATGTATTCGAGCGCTTATGTTGCAATGGTAGACAAACAGCTCGCTCCATCCACCCGACCTTACTATTTTATTAACCATTTTGATCCAAAAACCAAATTTTTCAGAGCACGACGAGGCGCTATGTGGATGAATAATTTCAAACCAGATGAAGTAAATTTTAATTATACAGAAGCCAATGCTTGGCAATATTCGCTATTCGCTCCTCACGCAATTGGTGTTTTGGCAAAACTTCATGGTGGAAAAAGTGCATTAGAAACTCATTTGGACAACATGTTCAATGCACCTTCAGAAACATCAGGACGCAATCAAGCGGATATAACTGGATTAATAGGGCAATATGCTCACGGAAATGAGCCTTCGCATCACATGGCGTATTTGTACAACCATGTCAACCGACCAGATAAAACGCAATTGTATATCGACAGTATTTTGCACAACCTTTATTCAAATGAACCAGATGGATTGTCAGGAAATGAAGATTGTGGACAGATGTCATCGTGGTATGTTTTGAGTGCTTTGGGAATTTATCAAATAGCTCCAGGTTCTCCTTATTATGATATTGGTCGACCATTAATGCAAAGTGCGATTTTGGACTTACCCAATGGAAAAAAATTCGTAATTAATGTTTCTAACCAGTCCAAATCCAACAAATACATCAAAGGAATATATTTAAACGGAAAGAAGCTTTTTAGAACTTACTTGTCCCATGACGAGATCGTTAATGGAGGTCTGTTGGTTTTCACTATGACTGATAAGCCTTCCGAAGAACTGAAAGAATTCAACTCTTCTCCTACCCTTTCTGAAATTCCGAAAAATTTTACTCCAATTCCATTTTTAATTCCTGAAAATCGTGTTTTCTCAGAGAAACAAATCATCAATTTTAGCTTGCCGTATCAAAATTCAGATTTATCAATTCAATATAAAATAAACGATTCGGAATGGATGGAATTCACTTCTCCTTTTCAAATTGACGAATCGACTTTGGTTTCTGCACGAACGATTAATAAATATAAATCAGAAAACAGCAATCCTCCGCCAAAATATGTCGGTCGATCAGAAAGAATTTCAGCAACGGTTTCAACTTCATTTGTGAAAAAAAACGAAGAATTGCAGTTGAAACTGATTACTCCATATACCTTGCCTTATGCTTCTAGCGGTGAAAATGCACTCATTGATGGCATTCAAGGAAACCAAGAATTCAGAACTGGCGACTGGCAAGGTTTCTATGGTCTTGATGTAATGGCCGAAATTCAATTCAAAGAGCCGAAAGCAATGTTAACGGTCGATTTGGGATTGCTAGAAGATCTAAAATCTTGGATATTCTACCCAACAGAATGGACAATTGAAGTTTCTACCGATGGAGTAAATTTCACCAAATACAGAACAGATAAAATTAACTCTTCAACTAACGAATACCGCCCTGCCAATATTCAAAAAGTAAGTATGAACGTTGCTGAATATGAAACCGTTAAAGCCATTCGGATATCTGTCAAAAATGCTGGCAACTGCCCAGATTGGCACCTTGGAAGAGGAAATCCCACATGGATCTTTTTGGATGAGATCAGCATACATTGACATTGACCCTTGACGAATTTGTCAAAGTCAAAGGTCAACGTCAATAGTCAACGTCAAAAGCCAGAAAAGCCAAATGCTTTTTGTGAATTTAATGTCTCAAAAAAATCAATTAAATAACATGAAACAATTTAAAATAATGCTAGTAGCAATTGCCCTAATGGTTGGTTCTTTTGCGAAAGCAGACGAAGGAATGTGGCTTCCATTCTTGCTTGGAAGAAATTATGAAGACATGAAAAAACATGGACTTCGCTTAACACAGGAAGAAGTTTATAGTATCAATAATAGTTCATTAAAAGATGCTATCGTATCGTTTGGTGGATTTTGTACGGGCGAAATCATCTCTAACAAAGGAATGATTTTAACGAATCATCATTGTGGTTATGATGCAATTGCAGAAGCTTCGACTACAGAGCACAACTATTTAGACAATGGTTTCTGGGCCAAAGATCATGCTTCGGAAATAGCTGTGCCAGGACTTACAGCAACTTTCATTATTCGAATTGAAGATGTAACGAAAACAATTGCGGCACAATTAAACGAAAGCATGACTCCGGAAGAAAGAGCAGCGAAAATCAAAGAAATTTCGGCTGTTTTAACCAAAAATGCTACCGAAGGCTCACACTATGAAGCTTTCGTTCGTGATTTTTACGAAGGAAATGAGTTTTACCTTTTCGTCAAAGAAACGTTTAAAGATATCCGTTTCGTTGGGACTCCTCCACAGTCGGCTGGAAAATATGGTGGAGACACAGACAACTGGATGTGGCCTCGTCACACAGCGGATTTCTCAATGTTCCGTGTGTATTCAGGAGCCGACAACAAACCGGCTGATTATGACGAAGCGAATCATCCGTATACACCTAAACATCACTTGCCCGTATCAATCAAAGGAGTTAAAGAAAATGATTATGCGATGATTCTAGGTTTCCCTGGATCTACAGATCGTTATTTGAGTTCTTGGGGTGTCAATCAAGCCGTTTCTTTGGAACAACCTAAACGTGTCGAGGTAAGAAGAAAAAAATTGGACATCATGAAATCGTATATGAACGATGACGTAGCAGTTCGCTTGAAGTATTCTTCTAAATATGCACAAGTTGCTAACTATTGGAAATACTTTATCGGTCAAACGGAACAAGTGAAAAACAACGGTGTAATTGGCAAGAAACAAGCTGAAGAGTTGAAATATGCTGAATTTGCTTCAGGTAAACCAATGTATGAACCTGTCCTTGGTATGTTAGACGACGCATACAAAGCCAAAGAAGATTTCGTTTACATTAAAGCGTATCAATCAGAAATGGTATACTCAGTGGATTTGATGTTAATGGCTTTCCGTTACAAGTTTTTAATGGATCCATTGGAACAAGGAAACGCAGAAATGGCAGGAAATATCGCTGGACGTATAAAAGTTATTGGCGAAGAAAACTTCGAAAAACTAAACATGGAATTAGAAATGGAGACCATCGGTGCTTTGTTGAAAATGTACATTCAAGATATTCCAAAAGACCAACAAGGAGATGTCGTGAAGAAATTGCGTTTCTTGAAAAACTGGAAGGTGAAAAAATTGATGAAAGCGATAGACAAGACTTCTATCTTCACGGATAAGGGTCGTTTTGATGCATTTCATTTAGCTCCAAAGAAAGAAATTTTGGAAAAAGATCCATTGTATCGATTGGCAATTGATATCGACGCGGCTTTTGGAAAATCTCAAGACAGCCAAAGCATCAAAACCGCTGAAGCTAATTTGGCAAACGCAGAACGTCTTTACGTAAAAGGACTTCGTGAAATGATGCCGGAAAAACAATTTTATCCGAATGCTAATTCAACTTTACGTTTGACCTATGGAAATATTTTGCCATATACCTCTCCAAAAGGTGTTAAGTATGAAATCACAACAAATTCACAAGGTTTATTGGCGAAAGAAGATCCGAATAACGTAGAATTCAACGTTGACGCTGTCATGAAACAAAAAATGTTGGCGAAAGATTTCGGTAAATACGCTGATGCAGACGGTGAATTGAAAATCAATTTCTTGTCCAACAATGATATCACAGGCGGTAACTCAGGTTCCCCTGTTATCAATGCAGACGGACACTTGATTGGTGCCGCATTTGACGGAAACTGGGAAGCGATGTCAGGTGACATTTTCTTTGAGCCAGAATTGCAAAGAACAATTTCTTGTGATATTCGATACATCCTTTGGTTGATCGACAAATGTTACGGTGCCACTCACCTAGTCGACGAAATGACTTTGGTGAAATAGAATATTTTTTTTTTAAAAGGAAATCCCCGTTTGAGAAATCAGATGGGGATTTTTGTATTGACTGGTCTATTCTTTATAATATTAACTGGAATAGGTTATAATGGAACGCGGATAACGCAGATTTTGTAAGATAAAAATAGGATCTTAAATACGAATCAAATCAGCGAAAATCTTACAAAATCTGCGTCATCTGTGTTCAAAATGCCATAATGTATTATAGGCTAGGTTTATCTGATTTTTTTTAAGCTTTGCTGAACTAATCTATCAAATCTTACCTAGCCATTGCATTGTATCCACATTATCTGCATAATCCGTCCAATTTGGTGTTTGTGCCTGTCCGAAAGGTAGATAGTTATGACCGATAACAACCTGAATATCAGCTTTATTTTCGTTTAAATAAGTATCGATATCAACCTGACTCTTGTAAGCGTGATGATACACCATAGCCAGTGGACTATGCAAATCTTCCGTTTCCTTCAAAAGAACAAAGTTATTGTCCAACAAAGCATGTTTATTCATTAGAAAGATGGCTTTGTTGTAATCGTAATTATTACCGTATTTCTTGTTGTAGACAATGTCTTTATGTTTAAATATTCCTTCAAAGAATTTGTCAATTTTATATCCTTCAGGCAAAAGTAGGTGCGAAACATTTCGACAACCCAAACCGAAATACGTGAAGATGTCGTCACCAAGCGCTTCCATTTCCTGATCTGTTTCATTTCCATCCAAAACAGCAACCGAAACCCGGTTTTTTCTAAAAATGTGCGGTAAATGACCAAAATATTGATCAAAATGCTGAACTGAATTGTTACTTCCCGTGGCAATAATAGCGTCCACTTCTCCCATTTTTCCGGCCGTGAGCACAAAATGATTGGCAAAATCAGGGTTCCAACTCACCATCATCTCCAATAAGGCAGGAAGAAGTGTATTGTCTTCTGAACTCAATTTACAAACGGCAA
>OCVQ010000667.1_pt1 | contig 30301 bp, 51 predicted proteins | sample 1539061 | NCBI WGS metagenome assembly OCVQ01 (sample SAMEA3355526, study PRJEB22509) | marine metagenome | biome: marine; feature: river plume; material: water | place: USA | collected 2010-08-08 | depth 0.5 m | reverse complement strand
TGTTGTTTTAATTCCATCAGTATAACCTGATATTGTTCTGAAGCAAGCTCCATTCACTTCAATTTCCCACTCTAATGTTTTTCCGTTTACAGCCCGCTTATATAATTTTGGTAATTTCATAACCTTTATTTAGATAAAGATAGGGCAATTATTTTGCCCTACCAACTTTAATGTGAATCTCCAATATCGTGTTTTTCACCGTATATTAGATAATCAGGATTGATTACTTTAGCTATCTTATTACGTTCACCACTAAAATGCTTCACAACAATACCTTCATGTGGTACTTTAGTTCCATTGATGAAATTATTAAACACATATTTGTCTTGAATTTCTTGAGACCAATTACCAATATAAAGTTCCTCTACGTGTGGTAGTTCTAGAATATCAATAGTAATTAGTTTAGTATTGAGTGTATCTAAGTAATTTCCATTTTCCATTACATCAAAAACAGTGAATTTAATTTCATCCAATCCATAGTCATATCCTTTCTGGATGCCCTTACCATAGATTTCTCCATAGATGACTAATCCAGATCCTAGTTCTTCTGGAGTGTATAATCTAACGAAGTTCCATAATTTTTTCTTGATCTCATACTTATCAGCAATTTCATACCATACATTAGTATCGTAGAAACCTTGTGAATCTGATCCTTTCTCAACGTTATGAGAACCAACTACGAATTCATATTCGCTCCATTTGTTATTTAATCTAAGGAACTTCAATACTTTATCCCATAATGATAATTTATTTTTCTTTACAATACCATAACGAGCGTTTGTACCATGAATCTTTCTAGTGATTTGAACTGTATCTTCTTCAGTAAACATTCCAGTAACATTCTTCATGTTTGGGAACTTGTAGTAAACCAAGAAGTTAGGATTTTCATGGTATCTAATTTTCTTACCTGATGCTAACTGAATTTGTTTAGCTGGAGGTTCGTATTTGAATATCTTTAATGATTCCATCAAATCTTTACCTTCTGAGTTGTATCCGATTGGTAAGAATTGATTTGGTATTACCAAGCATTCGCTATACACTCCTCTTAACTTAACAGTACGAACACGACCACCTTTACGAAGATAGTTAGTTACGTTCATAGCATCAGATAATCCTTGTGGAATAACGGCATCTGTAGTTGCTATTGCTACAACATCTCCTGGTTGATATTCTCCTTTCTTGACAATACAGTTCCATCCTCCAATGCGTGCTTGTTCAATATTGTCCGCACCTGGGATATTTTCAATTACATCTATCTTTGCTACATAGCAGCAGCTATTTACGTTTTCCATATTATAATTTAATTTGAAATCTATTTTTCATTTGTTCTATTTTCTCAGCAGGTACTCCATGTTCGTTTACACCTCCGTGTCTGTTCTCCACTATAAGACTAAACACCGTATAACCATAATTCTCAGCTAACTTGTAGTACTCTTCCATCTCCCACTCTTGAGTGAAGGTATTTGATACTACGATCTCTGGATAGTATTGCGGGTTAGTAGAGTTGTCTTTCATTCTTGTCTCAACTTCATCCCTACACCACTTATGTGCATCTTTGATTTTTGAACCATCAAAACGATACACCCCGTCTTCATCCACGAAGTACTTATCTGCTTCGCATACAGCATAATCATTCCAAATGAATCTAGCAAATGTGCTTTTACCTGAACCAGGTAATCCTCTTAATAGTATTAATTGTTTCATAACTTGTTATTTGTTCTGCTCTATAAATTTATTTAAAATAGTGTGCTTCTCCACCTCCTCAATTAACTTCTTAAGTTCCTCTTTATTAAACACATATAATTCTAATTCATGTTTTACTGTATAGTCCATTTCCTGTTTTTTTATATCTTGGATCCTATTAGCTAACATTTCATCGTTAAAACGACTCATTAAATCCCTTTGAAATTTCTCCTGAATACCAGGAAGATGTTTATATTCTGCTATTAGTTGCTTATCTAATTGGACTTCAGCTTTTACTTTACGTCCTATTATATATTCGTTTAATGGGTTACTCATAAATTATATTATTGTTTTCTTGGATCTTCATCACACCACATAGCATAAACATCTTGTTGTTTTTTATAATGTTTAGCTAATGTTTGAAGTTCATCTAATGATCTTGCTTCTAATACAGTAACTATAGAGATAGCTCTTGGTGCTGAGTCATCTAAGTATCTGCCTAACCACACACTACCTTGGTCTGCTAATTCATGCATCTTTGGATAGTCTGGGTATGCTTCTTTTACTGCTTTAATTAATTTTTCTGAATATGCCATTGTTAATCTATTTTAAAATGCATTACTTTATAATCAATAGTCATCCATGCTTTTATCCAACCTAATTGGATACCAAACATATAGGATGGTCTTGTTCCTCCATATCCAACACACATATCACGTCTAAAGAATATTCCAAATTGTTTGGTATTAAAATTTGCTCTTCTTTCTAACAAGCCTTTATCTTTTTCCCAATAGTGTCTAAAGGCAAACTTAATGTGAAGTCCTTTTATGTTGATATTTTTTACCATATTATTGTTCTCCTATTAATCTTTCTTCATGATGATCCTCAGGTAAGCTATTTGATACTATACGTTTATGTTTATCCCCTAATATGTTTATCACTTCTCTCATTTCGTATGGTGTTAGGTTGTTTCCATCCATTCCAACATCCATACTTTTCCCTTCCATCACTTTCAAATGTGGAGGTAAATGAACGTGTCCAAACAAATGTATCCTACCTTTATTCATATTATGCCAGCTACAGATTGGGTAGTGCATCAATACGAACTCTTTTTTATTCTCACCTTTGTGATCGTAAACAGTTAACATTTGGTACTGAGATGTATTTGTGAATATACCTTGAATGCCTTGCCTATTGTTCTCGATATGGTGATCGTGGTTGCCGTATAGCAAGTAAATGTTCTTACATATAATTCTATCTCTGAATTCTTTAATTGATTCAAAACCACCAAATGACCAATCACCTAAGTGAATTAAGATATCGTCCTGACCTACTTTTTCGTTAATGTTATTAACGATAGTAGAGTTCATATGTTCCAATGTCTTAAAATCTCTAGTTTGATCTACTGGGATTGATCCATCTTGTCTTCTCCAATTAGTAACACCTCTACAAATGTTAGTGTGATTGTAGTGTGTGTCGGAGGTGAAGAATAATTTTTGCCCTTGTTCTAATTGTATCTTCCACATAACCTATTTTTTTATTTGTTCTATAAAATCCCAATCAGGATCTCTCAATTCTTGATAACCTCCTGGTGAAAATGAGCTAAAATAACTCCACCATCTAGCATCTGGTGTCCATCTTTCATGATCTATTTCAGGTTGTTTACCATCACAACTCGTTCCCCAAAACATTCCACCACCCCATTCTGGATCGTGTTTAGTAATTTCAACTAATCTACCTGATTTGGTTTTGTAAGTCTTACCTACTTCTAATGTTATCATAACCTTTATTTAATTAAATATACGATCTTTATCCTGCCGTTTGAGGCATATCTGGTGGTGTTGGTCTGGTTCGTACCGCATTATTTATATGTTGGTCAATTAATTCAGTCAATTGACGTCTTGTTACCATTATTGATTCTTCCATATGGTCCACAGGTATTGTAGGTACAAGATCATGAGTGGTATTAATAGTAATAAATTCCCTACCTTCTCTTATTACTATTTCTTCTTCTATAGGAGTTCGGGTGTCCATAGGTATTGGTTTACTTATTTCATGCATCATTCTTCTCAATCTTCTTTCTGCCCATTCCTTAGGATTACATTCTTCCCAAACAGTCTCAATTAATTCATCACTACATAATTGCTCATTCGTTTTATCTGATTTAATCAATTGTTTAATAATTGGGAGTAATTGATCACCTATGTCCATCATAAGGAAATCTACTCTATTATCAGGAGCATCCCAGAAACTTAATTCACCATCATCATATAGGCTTTTTTCCTTAAACATTCCATATTTTACTCCAGTTTGCTTATTAATAATATAAGCCAAAACACCTCTACTCCAATAGCGAGTGAAATATTGCTTATCGTTTTTCTGAGTAGTACACCATTTGGTTCCTGCTCCATATTTGGATGATGCTTCGAATGTAAGTGGTCTTACAATAAGCCATTCTGCATCTTCATAAACTTTGTCAACTTGATTTTCAAGATCTTTAGCAGATTCTTTCAAAACAGCAACACTAATTGCTTGTTGTACTTCCTCTAATGTGGAATAAGTTAATACGTCTTTATTTTCAATCAATCCACGTTCCATATATTCCTGGAATTCTTTAAAAGAGGTAAAATTATCAGATGGAATAATATCTAACATACAATAAATAGCATATTGTTGTTCTATAGATAACCCATCAAGCTTTATTCCTTTTTTATCTGTGAGTTGATGTGTTATTTCATTCTCGTCAATTAATGAAAAAGTATTTCTCCTATATTTCTTGGAGAATAACTTACATAATAGTGGGAGATATTTATTAGTTTTAGAATTATCCATTCTAACTAATACATCCATAAGGGATATCCCTAATTCAGGATACTGTTGTTTTAATGAGTCTATTTTTGACATAACTTTATTTATTTATTATATTCCAGGTAAATTCTCTTCCGTATTTATTTTCCAAAAAGGTGATGTGGCGACCATGCTTACTAGCATTTATAAACCACCAACACAAATAAAAATCCCAAATAAATACAATCTTAGATTTCATCTTCTTGAACATACATTTTCTTTATTGATTCATAGTAATTTTCTCTCAAACGGCGAACTGCACCTTCAGCACTAGCAACTCCTGCTTTAAACGCTGGGTCTTCATTTATTTCAGCTCGTTCGTTAATAGCTCTAAATATATCTTCAAATAGTTCAAATCCGAAATACCTGTCATTAATAGCATGATACTTATCCATATTAGAATCGTTTTGATATGTTAATAATAAATTCTTCTTCTTCGCGAGATAATCTCCAGGATTGACCTATTAATTTTCTACAAGCATTACTAAAATCATCACTGTATTTAGTTACTTGTTTTTGTACTTGTTTAGGAATATAACCATCCTCATACAATTCATCTACTAGTTCTTGTTTATCCCTAGAACCCATCCCCCATAACACATCATCGATGTCTACTTCAACTGAAACGGAACGCATAATTTATAGTTTTTAATTATTAATCTAACCAATTATATTTTTCACCTTGTCTAAGCTGTGCTTTAGGACGTTCTTTGAATTTAGATTTACGTCCTCTAGGTTTACCTTGATATTCATTTGGGTCAGGAGTATCCCATTTTATATTTTGAATCCGTTTATAGAATTCATCCATAATACGTTTGCGGTATTCAGGATCTTGTTTTGGATAAACTGGCTCATTATTCATATCAAATGTAATCTAAGACAAGTTCTTCGCCCAAGCAAAGATATTGTAGTGTTTTAAATTTAGATTCGTGATCTAGTGGTTTAGCTTCTCTATAATCACTATCCCATACCAACTGACCTCCATAAGCTAATCCACAGAAATATTCTAGTTGGGAATTCATAACAATGAATTCTCTTTTTTCCTTTAGTTGCTCTTTTATTTTTTTACCTTTCATATTTTACCAGTTGATATTCTTCCATCTTCAATAATAAGATAATTTCCACTAGTACCCAACGTGTCTATAAAATAGTATTTACCACCAGTAAATTTATCTGATCCTACTAAATCTAGATGTTTCATTTCAGTGTGGCCTACTATTTGAATGTAATCATTCTTCAATCCATTTTCATGTTTCTTATTAGCTGACATTAAGCTTCTAGGTCTAATCCAGATTGGTGTTTGTGTTGTATTATCACCTGATGATTCAAACCCACTAAATTCAAATGTTTTGGGTTGATATTTCATTTTATCATTTAATAACTCTACAATGTTATTCTTATCCCAACTATTTTCACCAAATACTTGATCCATAAACACAGGACTAACTCCAGCGTGTGTAAACAAATAGTTATCAAAGCTATAAGCCATTTGTAAATGATGTCTATTTTCATCTATTACTTGACTAATATTGGGTGCAGCTCCATACTGATAACCTGATGTACCTGTATTACCTATTTCAGGATAGTAGTGATGGTCATGATTACCAATCAATAATATAACTTCTGTTTTGTGTTGATTATCTGTACCATCATTTGTGAATGATGTTTCCTTATATTCAATGATTTCTTTGAAGTTGTGAATTTGTTCCACTCCACTAATGTCAAATGAATCGAAATAATCTCCTACAAAGATAACTCTATCAGCATTTTCTAAATGTGTAATTAATTTCCAAACTGAGCGACCATGGATATCTCCTATTACTATTGTCTTCATAACGTGAATATATAATTTTTACTTTGCCTTAACTACCTTAAACAGTCCTTTTTCGATTTTGAACCCATTATTAATAAAATGCTTCAGACTATCAACATTACAATGAGCATATACTGTTTTTTCTGTATCTTTTATTTTTGAATCTCTATAATTCCAAAGCAGTTTGTATATGCCTTTACTACGGTGTTCTTCTTTTACATAGGCGTGACACAAATAAACTACTGCTTCATGCTCAACATAAGATACAATACCAACTAACTCATTTTTAATAAAGCAACCATAGTAAGTAGCCCACTTATCTAATAAGTCTGGTTTAAGTTCTTTAAACTCATCTTCAACTTCTTGATATGTAATCTTTTTTATTTCCATTTAACTTAAAAGTTGTATTAAATAATAACTTAATTTATATCCTGTAAATGCTCCTAACGCTGATGGGATAGGGAACATTATTTTTTTACCTAAATCAGTAACGTACTTAGGTCTGTTTACTATTTTACCCATCATCATATAGTAAGTAATATAACCAGCTAATACTGCTATATCTGTTTTAGTTGCAATGAATACTACTAATGTAGCACCAATAAATCCAAATACAAAGTTATCCCTAATAGCTTCCCAGATTTCCTTCCCGGTTGCTTCTTTCCACTCCTTTACTATTTGTTTATATTGTGCTTTATGTTTTGACATATTAGTTGCTTAGAGGTGCTTTGATTGATGGGTGTGATTGATAGTCTATTAGATAAAAATCATCAGGTGTAAAGTCTTTTAAATTTTTATTATACTCTCCTTCTCTATAATCCATACCTAATTTAGGTAATTCAAACGGCTCTCTACCAATCTGCTCCTTAGCTTGCTCAATATGATTTGAGTATAAGTGTACATCACCCAAATTACCAATCAATTCATCAGGAACCATATTAACTTCTTTGGCTATGATTTCAAGTAGCAATCCATAAGATGCTACATTAAACGGGATCCCTAAAAATAAATCCGCCGACCTCTGCGACCACATTAAAGAGATTGCTCGTTTTGGAATATTAAATCCATCAAATAAATTATTCCACCCATTATCATTCGTTGGGAAGGTATCTTTCGCGTAGTTTGACTTGTAGTAAATATCTGCACGTTCTTGTGTGCTCAACTCTCTCGTATATACTTGAAATCCATAATGACAAGGTGGAAGTACCATTTGGTCTAACTCACCTACATTCCAAGCATTAACCATTAATCGTCTTGAGTCTGGATTTGTTTTGAGTTCAGAGATTAGGTTTGCGATTTGGTCTATACATCCATATGAGTATGTCTCGGACGGTTCCCAGTCTCTCCATTGCTTACCATAAATCGGTCCTAATTCACCCCACTTTTCAGCGAAATTCCATTCATTAGTTTTGATTTTGTTGATGAATTCTTCTTTTGTTAAATCTTCGGGATATAAGGCTCCAGGTGAACCATTATCTAACCAAGTTCTGTATCGTTTGTAAGCATCACCATCCCATATATGACATCCATTATCAACAAGGTATTTGATATTGGTATCACCACGTAAGAACCATAGTAGTTCTGTTACGATTGACTTCCAAGCCATTTTCTTCGTAGTTAGGAGTGGGAAGCCTTCGGACATTTTGTGTCGGATTTGCCATCCAAATACTGATAGGGTACCTGTCCCTGTTCTGTCTTTTTTTTCTGTTCCGTTGCCTAGAATATACTCTAGGAGTATTTGATATTCTTTATCTATGTTATTCATTTCCAAAATATTTGAGTTAATATAATTAATAATGCTAAAAATAAACAGATGCCTGTTTTCAGTGTGAATGGTTCTCTAAACATAAAGTGAGCCATAGTTGAAAATACAAATACTCCTATACCAAACCCAATTAGTCTAGAAGGCCATATTTCTCCATCATATGCTTCGACAAAGTTCTTTACTGACATCATAAACATAAATGATATAGGAATACCCATTAGTACTCCAAACCACATATTGTTCTTCAGCCATTCAAATTTGATTTGACCTTGCAATTGAAGAAATGTAACAACTTGAGCTGCTACTCCCCATATTATCCCCCATAATATATTCATACGTTTTCTGTGTGTTGTTTATTATCATCCCAATCTAGGAAGTCTTCTCCTTTATAATCAGGATGATTTTTATTCATATAATCAATTCCATCTACCCAACAAAATACTAATACCCCTACTACAACTGAAACGATTGCTACTACAATTAATCCCACCATGATTCAATATTGTTTTCTAAAATGTTAAATAATAATTTTCTAGCTCTATTGTGATTCATATGACTTATATTCAAAGCTATACCTCTTTTAGTATTTTTATTGAATAATGTTTTTTCATCATTCATTACATGTTTGTAAATGAGAGGATATTTTTTGAAATATTCATCTAAATTATCTTCAATAGTAACTATTTCTAATTCTTTACAGTCATTACAGTGATTACTAGGTTTGAATAGAAATTCAGTTTTTTCATAATCCATATATTCTACTCGGTAATATTCTGATTGGATTCTATCCATTAACTTAACACATAACCTCATTAATTTGGCATCATATTGGGCTCTAGTATGTCTATCATGATTAGCAATATAATTTGCTTGATTTGTTAGTTTGAATTTAAGTATTTCCCAAATATAATGATCATCCCAATCTTGGTCTTTCCATATGATAGGAAACCAACGATATAGATTGCGTATGCGTTTGAAAAATCGTTTTAACTTATAGATCATATAATGAATATATAATCTTTATTTGGCCTTTCCAATATTTATTGGTGTGAAATTTTGGAGAAAAATATTAGATGCTAAAGACTCAACATCATCAAAACGATTAGTAACGTTAATAGTTGCGCTACATTTTATATTAGCGTCATTTGTTATATTATTTCTGGTATGTTATGTTGTGATGTATTTACCTAAGGGTAAAGTTGAGAAAAATTTACTTGATTCATTAGGTAAAGTACTTGAATATGACTTCTATATTATTTTATCTGGTCTTGGATTCATAACATCTGAAGGAATTGTTCAGATGATTGTAAGTAAGAATACTCCACCCCAGCAAAATTATGGCTCATACGGTTCTTATAATTCGTACGAGCCATATAATTCAATGCCTCCTATTCCTGATCCTCCTACTACGCCAGGAGAGAGTAATATTCCTTAAAATGTTTGATTCTATCTGGTAAACCAATTGTACCACCGTTTACCCGCTTTGTAACTTCAGTTACTACAGCATCTGTAGCTCCCTTATCTGCTATCTTATGTAATCCATTCTTGTGGAAGAACCATGCTGCTGATAATAATGGATATTTAGTTGCTACTAAATCTGGGTTGTCAACAATGCTTTCAGCTACAACAGCATCAAATGCTTTGTAGTTATCTTTACCTGTTAATTGAATGTAACCACGACCTCTAAACTTCCAACCTTCACCTGTTGCTTCTGTTCCATTACCCATTCTACCACCATAAACTAAGTTAGCAATTTTTTCTGGTTTGCGCTCATATAAAGCTGCTTTTTCAGGAGTAGGGAAATATTTTTTAAATATTCCTAATAATCCTTTAGCTCCATAGTTTAAGTTTTCTTGTACTGCTTTGAAACCACCTGATTCATGTCCTGCTTGGGCTAGAAAGTGAGCGAGACGTAATGGAGTGTTTAATTCGAATTTAGCAATTGTATCTGGTAACATTGCTATTACTGAGTCTGGGATGTGTCCTTTTAATTTACTTAGATTCATCTTTTGTATTTTTAGTTCCGAAATAATATGAAAATATCATTAATACTAATGTTTTAATTAATTCAAATAATTGTTCATTTTGTTGTTCTGATAATAAATTTATTTTAAATGCTATTACCTTATCAACAACCCAAACACCAACTAGGGCTGTAAATACTAATAGAATAAATCTAACAAGTACTTCTTGAGTTTGGTCTTTGAATAATTTATTAACAAAGTAAAGTCCTGAAGATATAAGAGTTAAACCTAACAAAACCCCAAATATCATTATTATGGGAGATCCAGAACTAAACATATATTATTTTGAAAATATAAACATTAATGTCCATGTTAATAATACTCCTCCTAATCCAATTCCTACACGTACCTTAGTTTTTTTATCTATCCATTCTAATTTTTCGATACGCTTCATTTCTTGTTTGTAATGAGCAATCTCTTTGTCTTTTATATCATTAGATGTTTTAACTTCACTAAGAGTACCATCTAAAGCCTCAATTTGCTTTCCAGCAAATTTCACATCATATCCTAATTTCCAAATTCTTTCATTAAGAACTTTAATACTATCATTATACGACATGAATAAGTTATTAATATCATCTGCCTGTTTAACAGTCATAATAACAACTTCTTGACCATCAATAACTTTAGTTTCCGGGTACTGTTGGCAATAGCTTGTAAGGCTTACCAGAAGACTTAACAGTATTAAGCTCAGTTTTAAGCGCATTATTTTCTTCTTTTAATTGTTTATTTTCTGTTTCTAAATTACCTATTTTTTGAACTGTTTTTTCTACTTTTTCGACAACAGCACTATCAGTTTTTGTAAGTTGGACTGAAGCTGAGTCGATATTTCTTTGGCTTTTAATAAGTAGTGAGTCAATTGTTTCATTTAATTTCAATGTTTCTGGTGATAGTGATTCTTGTTTTGAAGCACAACTTACTAATATTAATAATAAAACTAAATATTTCATATTATTGAATTTTTCCTAATTGTTGCAATACTGCTATTTTAGATGCTAACGCACTTGATGTACTATCTGATCTTCTTAATGCTTCAGTTAATAAATCTACTTTTTGTTCAAGTACTTGTATTTTAGCATCTTGTTTTTCCTGGATAGCGCTGTTAGACATTTTAATATCTACATACAAGTATCCAACTGCTATAATACAGATGAACATTAATCCTTTAACTGGATCTTTGGAGAATTCTTTAAATGAAATAGGAGGTTTTATTGTACCTGCTACTGCTTCTGCTGCTGATTTTGTCTTTGCCATTATATTTCTGGATTTTCGGTTGTTTCTGAATTGTTACTTTTATTTTCGTATTTACTGTTGATAAACTTATCTACAGACGAAATACCAAATGCTCCTAATGTCATAATTAGGAATGAATTAAAAATAAATTCGTTGATTAATAAAGGTTTACCCATATATCCCGTAACTAAATCAGTTATAGCGAAGCCGGTCATTACTATAAATGATAAAAATCCTATTACTGATTTTTCATTAATGTCGTTGCCATCCTTAAATAGGTTGGCAATCCACTTTTTAAAGGAGTTCATATTTTAATGGTTTAATTCTGTAATAAATATAAAAAGGCGACCATTTCTGATCGCCTTCGTGGGAGACCTATAAACTGTTCTTATGGTAAGTAATATAGGTACATTAGTGGAGGTGAGGGGAGTCGAACCCCTGTTTCCGTAAAAAAGCAATAATACCAACGTCTCACATGTTTAGATCTGCAAGCTGATCAGTATAGGCTAGCCGGTTATGGCTGGCTCCACCACTTGGTTGATTTTTATGAGTCCTATATTACCAAGAAGTAAGGACATGCGTACATTACTGTACTATTGTGCTGTTCTGTTGCAAGGCTATCAGCTGCCCCGGAGACTAGGCCGCTAATGCGTACTCGTCAGCTCCGATAAACGCCATAGCGTCTTCGAAGGTCCAATCTGATAATTCAGAGTTGTCGTTTAATTGTTTGTGCATTGATTAAAGTGAGTTAGAACCATCTCACTACATGTGATACTATCCTTTGATTCGGAGCAAATCCAAGGCACCCCCATATTTTAAAGAACTTCTTTCTTTTTTCTTCCCCTTGATTTTTTATCAAGTTCCTTTTTAATTTCAGCACATAATTCGTATTCCTCTACTTTAATAAGATCATCTAAACAATTCTTTAATAATTCTTTATATTGTGATCTATCAATAGTAAATATTAATGAACTTAAATCTTTAAAAGCAATATCAAATATATCTATACTTTCTTTATGGCGTCTAGAAGCACTTAACACACATTTAACCATCTTCATGATTAATTCCGGATCGCGTTGCTTCATTAAGCTATAGAACTCGTTTGAATTCTTTAAGTATAAATAATGACATGCCATATCAATAAATATTATTTGATCGATACAATCTGAGACTCTACTGCTATTCCATCTTTATCTATAGCTTGTACTTTTAACATTACAGGTGTTGATATTTCATTAATTTCACTTTGCTTAGTACAAGATACGACTGTCAAGCTACCCAACAAAATAAGTATTATAATTTTTTTCATTTTATTAATAATTTACGATTACTGAATATTGTTTACCACCTACTACTCCATTAGGGAATAATACGTTTACTGTTTTGAATGTTTTACCATCTAGACTATACTGGATGTTGTAATGATCTATATTACTATCTTCTTCCGCACTAAATATTAATTTAACACTACGTGGACCTACTCTTTGTCCTGTAATACTTGTAAATTTAACTGGTAATATATAGCAAATATCTAACTCAACCCAACCTAAATCACCCCCAGAAGTACATCTATCTAGTGGTTTTGCTTTTAATCTACATCCCGTAGGCATTTGATTTATCCAAAAAGTATCAAATGAATTTGCTCCTATGTCTTTTTGTCTAAAAAGAGTACTGTTTTCCCATTGGATTTTAATAGGTACTTCACAGTTTTGTTTATTAGTTACTTTAATAACATAATTCCCATTACTAATACCAATCCATTCCATTTTTGTTGATGTATTTTCGTTAGATATCCCATTATTTTGAGATAAACCTAACATTGGTATCATCATAACCAATCCAATTAGTGTTTTTTTCATATAGTTAAATTTGAGGTGCATATTGAATATAATAAATACATTTTGCCCCTCAAACCAAATTAAATTTTCTTTCCTAAAAACGTAGTTAGATTAGCTGTATCATTTTGAATTATTGTACAACCTCTAGCTGACGGACCAACGTACCATTGATTTTTATAAGGATAGAATGGATTACCCATTATTGTACCTGGGCGATATTCATTTGCCTTAACACAATTAGCATCATATTCACTTTGATGTACAAGACCAATCATATGCCCAGTTTCATGTGCTATTATAGATGCTATATCTCTATACTTTGAACGAGTGTTAGGGAACACATCAGCAAATACAAATCCGTCATTTAACTGATCTGAATATAATCCATTGATAAAGGCTACTCCACTAGCATATCCTATTAATTGTGTTTCTGTTGTTGCTCCATCTGATAATATTTTATATGATACTAGATGAATTTTATCTTTATATCCTGTAAAATTAGCATATCTGGCTGAGTCATTTGTAAATTCAATTCTCCACGAACTATATATATTATTAGTGATATAGATATAAAGTTTTAGTTTATTTGTATCTGTCACTACTTGTTTAGTAGTAAATGGAACTCCTCCATTCCAATAAGGTGATGATATTCTAGTTGAGCGATGTTCTACATAAATCATTCCTATCGGAGGTAACCACCCTTGTGGTTGTTGCACTTCAACATCATACATAGTGGATGTTATATCAAGTGATTTTTCTTGTTCTGAGTTAGGTACTAACGGAATATCACAAATTATAGGTTTAAGTTGTGTTTGAGATTCTTGTTTTATTTCCTTAGTGCAAGCTATTAATAATAAAAGGAAGGGTAGTAATTTTTTCATAATTGATTTAGTTTAAAAATCCCCGACTTTCGTCGGGGACTTATTATATTATTTATTAAACGTTATCCAAAGTACCAACAAGCACCTGTAACTTCTTGCTCAAAAAAATCATAATCAATCCATACTTTACCAGCATTTCCCCAATCAGAGCTCCAGGAATTAAGAACTAAGTATGCTTTTTTATTATCATCATACCCCACAATTATCATACCATGAGGTCCACCATCACGATAATGAGGGAATGTCCATATTGTATTTGAAGGAATCCAATATGTTAATTGTCTATCCAATTGACAAGTAAACATTGCAGGTTTGTTCTGAGCTACTTTCATTTTTATTAAGTTTCTATCAGCGGTAGAAACGTAGTATCCCCAAACAGCTTTATTTTGAGAAGCGTTAGATCTAATAGCATCAGTAAACATAGATGTGTCACATCCGTTTTGAGAACTGTATGGTAGAAAGTTCCAAGTTGGAATACCACGATTAACAACTATACTCATATTACCTAAGATGCCTGAACCAGCTCCACATTGATTAGAATATCCAGCTCTAGCTAAAGATATGTTGTAAATCCATTCTGGGGAATATACATTATTGTTATTAAACCCACCTGTCTGACCTTCTTTATTATATCTGTCTATTGAATATGCATTAGCTACTATAAACGCAGCACAACTACCTTCTCCACCTTGAGAAATGTATTGATTTGTAGTAATGTGAGGCATTGTATAGGCTGATGGGAAATTTGTTGGTAAAGGAGTCATCTGCGTATTGCGATAAAATACCAAAGAAGTGATAGTGGTATTTCCTTTAGCATCCCAAGCTTGTGCTGTCATATCGTAAGCACCATCGCCATAAGGAAAGCTATAAATATCTTGTACTACAATCCAGTCAGCAGTATTAAGATTTCCTGATGTATCTTTAACTACGTCTCCTTTAATTTTAACAACAATTCTGCGTAAGTCTGTCTCGTCATCTGCCGCTATAATCCAACTCATTCTAGTGAACTGCGTAGATTGTAAGTCGTACATTTTACCTGGTTCGGGTGAAGTAATCATAATTCTTGGAGCCGTTACGTCTCCAATAACAATTGTTCCTCCACCACCTGTTGTTGTACCACCATTACCACCTCCAGTACCATTACCACCAGACCAATTACCTTTACTTGGCTTTGCGGCTGATTGGAATAGTTGGTTTGCTTCTACAGCTGAAAGATCTGCTACTCTTTTACCACCTACAAAAGATACAGTTCTACCTTTTAATGCAAATTCCTGAGATACTTGCAATTGCATTTTTGCTTTGAGCTCGGGTGGATCAGGCAAAATACCTGATGCTCTTTCTTGTTGGTTAAAGGGTTGTGTGATTTCCTGTGTTTTGTTACACGATACTATAACCATAGTGAGTAGTGCAACAATTACGTAAACTAGTTTTTTCATTTTTTTTTAAATTTTTATATTAACAATTGGCGTCCTGCAAATGCTATATATTTTATATTGGATATCATTCATAAATATAATAAATTTTTTGGAGAAAATCTAATATTATGGCTTTTTTGACATTTAATGATATGTATTGTCGTCAATTGTCAATTATTAACTAAAACAAAACAAATCATGGCAAAAGAACAAGTATTAGGTATTATCCGTCACGCACTAACTTTCGTTGGTGGTATTTTGGTAATTAAAGGATTAGCTACTGAAGCTATGACTGAAGAAGTGATCGGAGCCGTAATGACTGCAGTTGGTGCTGTTTGGTCATTTATTAAGAATAAGCCTACAACTACAGCTTAATTTATTTTTGAATCGAATTAAAAGAAGGCCAAGTTTTCACTTGGCCTTTTTTGTTTTCAAAGGGAAATTATTAAGCTGTTATTACCGAGGCAATATTAGATGCTACGGCTGCTGTAACTTCAAATTCTTGTTCACCACGTTCGGTTAGATATTGTACCATTCTAGCTTCTGCTTCAGTTACTGATTCTGAATCTACTAGGTATAATACGTTTTGTTTTTTAATTTTACCTTTACCATCTTCAACAGTAAATTGTACTTTTACTTGGAAATAAGCTGCCATAATTAATTGTTTTCGTATACTGAATAATCGTATAGATAAGCTCTATACTTGAGAAGTTTTTGTGCGAATCGTGTTCTTACTTGCATTGCTTCATATGATTCGTCTTCCATTCTACGTGGAGGACAAGCCATGTAATAATCAATAGCATCGTTGCTAATTTGATTTTCATGAGCGAATACCATCATTTTGACGAAATGGTTTCGTACTTTGTATTCGGTTGGGAGCTGATAATCAGCAAACTTTTGAGCGAGTTCTGTAACCATAATTTTTGATGTTTAGTACCTTGGGACGGGGTCGAACCGTCACTCGCATTGCTGCGAACAGGATTTTAAGTCCTGCGTGTCTACCTATTCCACCACCAAGGCATAATAATTTAAAAAGCAACCTGAGACTACAGTTGGTACGCTAGATCTTTTGAGGCATTATTTTTATTCTCCTCTTGTCCAGAGACTTTTGATCTCTATTCTAGCAATGCTGGTTATTTGAGTGAACCACTCTTCGAGTTACTTGTATTGGACTACTCTCTTCTTACTTGTCTCTACTCAACTCTGCCGAGCTGACTCGTTCTTGCGGAACTATAGAACGTTCGGAAAAATCACTCTTGGCTTGCGACCTTAAGTGGCACTGAACAACTCAGTACTATGTAAGCATCTTTCGTCCGTAACTGGCAAGCGCTTTTGCTTTAATTTGAATTTTAAGATTTGCATCCAATTGCAATTTAAAGTTTGACTTGTGGATAGTAAAGGTAGCGGCTTGCCCTAAGCTAAGTCACCTTTTGAGCGACTCAATACTCAACTACCTTATGAAGTGTCCCCACCTCCATATTTTAAGACATCTTCATAACTAATATCTTGGTAGATATTTGATAAGGCTAGTAACAGCACCACCTGTACACCAGCATACCTTTCGGTTTTAAGACATCTCTTATATTGAGCAACGCAATCATATACTCGGATAAGCATACTCTTTGCAAATACTCTACAGGTTAATCTTATTGCTCTTCCGAGCTCAGCTTGACAACCCACATTGCCAAACCATCCAACCATTTCTCCTACAGTGTTACCCTCAGATACTCAGGTCAAATGATATCCTGCTTGCATACTCGAGCTCATTTCTGAGCCGCAACACGCTTCAGTCAAAGCGCATCACTTTATACCACTTTCATGGTTTATTTAACGACCATATGCGGCCAATCGTTATTTATGAATTGGCCGAAGCCGCATCAATGGATAACAATATTTTCAAAGAACTAATTTTTTATCTTTCTTGTATGTTGTGAATCTAAGACTTTATTTTGCCTAAACCAAATTTTTCTTAGATTCTCTTTTCTTACTTTACTAAATGGTCAGCTGCGTATGTCATTAATGGACAGTTACCTTTGTGTCTAACTTTGTAACCCATACCTGTAACTATACCTACTGCACTTGTTAATGCCTGATTTGATCTATATTTTGGATCAGGATTAAGGTCAATATCAATCCAAGTTGCTGTAACTCCAAGTTCGTTTTTAATTCTTTCAGCAACTTCTACTGATTGCCAAACTTCATTTAATAATCTAGTTACGTTGTCTCTTTCTCTTGTTACAGTAAATCTAGAATATAAAACGTGAGCACCTTTACCTGGTCTGTATAATCCAATTACTATAGCGTAGATTGTATCTCTTTTTCTATTTTGAGAATCACATCCAACTAGTATTTCAACTTCAGGATAAACTCCCAAATAGTCTTTAATATAGCTTATTAAATCTATTTCTTTTCCGTTTGATAATATCCTAAATGTCTTTTCCATAGCCGTTTTATTTCATATAAATATTCTTAAGTGCCCCAAGAGAGATTCGAACTCTCACACCCGAAGGTACTAGATCCTAAGTCTAGCGCGGCTGCCAATTTCGCCATCGGGGCATATTTTTTAGTAGTCAGGATAGGATTCGAACCTATCACATGCTTTACCATACTGAGAGTCTTAACAGTTAATCTCAACCTTGGGGAGGTGCACTCAACCAATGAACTCCTGACTGTTTGCTAGGTCACCGATGCCACCTAGCGTGGAGAGTAAAGTTTTGTCTAATTTCTCTTACGAGACATAGTCGCAGGCCTCTCTTTTTCTTTAACCCGAATCGGTATTAAGGTGTAGTTCTATCAGGACTCGAACCTGAACCTAACAACTTAGAAGGTTGTTGTACTAATCCATTATACTATAGAACCATAGAGCCGGACTGGTTATTTATCCCATTAAAGGACTCCGGCGGACCTTGGAGCGGGTAGTCAGAATCGAACTGACATATCCTACTTGGAAGGAAGGCATAATAAGCCATTATACTATACCCGCAAAAAGAGGACTCGGTTTTACCCGATTAAGGGATTCCTCTCAGACCCTATAAATTAAAGACAAACTCGGACTTGTGTACCGAATGAAACCCTTTAGCTAGCCACTAACCGAATGGTGTGGTTTATTTGTCTTTAGAGGTCAATCTCAGCATCGAACTGAGTTCTCATCATTACAAGTGACGTGTTTTAGCCAAGTAAACTAATCGACCTTATGTAGCGTATATTAGTGTCGATCTAATCTAACATCGGATATGAGCCAATGTCGGTCGCCGGACCATACGCCATTTTGAAGTACTTCACTGGAAACGTTATAACGGTGAAACTTATGCTTCTGGCCAACCGCTTATGCGTTAAGCACTCCTCTTATGGTACTTCCTCGTGCTCCAAGTTTGTTGCGGAAAGCAGGAGTCGAACCTGATATTACTGGCTTATGAGACCAATGTGATTTATTTATCCGTTTCACTCTTCCGCAATATAGTACTGATGACGAGACTCGAACTCGTAACCTCGATGGTATAAGCATCTTGCGCTAACCATTGCGCCACATCAGCATTCGCCGAGATAACGGGATTCGAACCCGTACCGCACACCGTGACAGGGTGGCATTGTAAACCATTCAACCATACCTCGTTTTGTATCGATACGGGGATTCGAACCCCGGACTAATCATAGAAAGTGACTCGTGATAACCCCTTCACCATACCGACATTTTATGTTACCGCAGCTGGACTCGAACCAACACAAATAGAATCAAAATCTATTATGCTAACCATTACATCATACGGCAATTTTTCTTATAACATGAATATACGACTTTTGTCTTGCCATCCACTTTTTTTGTGCCGCCGAGAGGACTCGAACCTCTGAACTCCGAAGAGAGGGGATTTACAGTCCCCAGCAATTGCCACTATGCGACGACGGCTTATTGAGGAAAGGGAGAATTTCGAAATCTCGACCTGACGCTTAACAGGCGCCTGCTCTGCCTCTGAGCTACCAATCCTTATGTGCTTATGGAAAGACTCGAACTTTCAACTTCACGCGTATCAGGCGTGTGCTCTGACCATTGAACTACATAAGCATATTCAGCGGAGAGCATTGTAGTCGAAACAAATACCTTTTACAGTACCACACGCTTAGCAGGCGGTGACAGCTACCTTGCTGTATTACTCTCCAAGTGTGTGACAGTGGGTATCGAACCCTATCTAATTGAACCACAATCAATCGTGCTACCTTTACACTACAGTCACCATTTAAGCGGAAGCGGACGGACTCGAACCCCCACGGCTGTTACACCTTCACCATTTTCAAGACGGCTAACTACTCCTTTAGGCGCTTCCCTATGTAGTCGATACTGGAGTCGAACCAGTGATCTCTTGCTTGTAAGGCAAGCGCTTTAAAACCAACTAAGCGAATCGACCATGTGGACCGGGTGGAAATCGAATCCACCTCACTCTCCTTGCAAGGGAGAATCGCCAGCCTTGGAACATGCCAGCCCATATCGTAGAGTAGACAGGACTCGAACCTGCATCTTCTTCATCCCAAATGAAGTGGCTTGAACCAATTAGCCAACTACTCTATATTCAAAGATCTGAGGTTAGTGTTGGTATCGAACCAACTCCGTAGATTTTGCAGACCTACCGGCCTCCTAGACCAAACTAACCAAATCACGGTTTTCTTATTACACGCCAGAACCGAAAACTGGACCTGTACTCTCGAGTGGATTCGAACCACTATTCCTTGATCCGTAGTCAAGAGTTCTAATCCATTGAACTACAAGAGCATTTGCGCGCACGTAAGGACTCGAACCTTCATCTTCGGTTTTGGAGACCGACATTCTACCAATTGAACTACGCACACGTATTATTTTTGTGCCCCCGTCTGGAATCGAACCAGACCCCACGAGTTAAAAGCTCGTTGCCTACCACCAGTTTGCTACAAGGGCATTTGTATTACCCTCATAACTTGAGGGTAGTTAACGTTTTCGTTTTATACTCGTTGTTTTTTTCATTTTATTTGTTTTGGTGGTACCCCTCGGTTCCGAGCCGAGTCCTCGTGCTCTTCAGGCACGCGCTTCTACCAAGTTAGCTTGGGCACCATAAAAAAAGCCCTGGTTTTTATTACCAGGGCTTAGTGTTTGTATTTATTTTTTAACCTTATACAAATTCATCACATAGCCCTGGATCGTTATTCGGTTTGCCCTGAATCGTATCCACATTCATAAAGCAATATCCTATCGATAACGCGTTTCTGCGTTCCGCTTGCCAACTTGCTGTATGGAGTACTATGTGTTTCATTTTTATTTGCGTTTATAAATATATTAACTTTTCAATTCCCGATAAATGTAATAACTTACTTTGCCTAAACCAAATTTTTAATCAATCAATCCTAAAGCTCTCATGTTATCTAATTGATCGTCATCTAATTCCCAATCAAATGACTTTGCTTTGACAGTTTGATTATCTTCTACTACTCTTATTTGATCTGGGGATAATACATCTCCTACATATAAGAAGTAGCAATTATAACATAGTGATTCTAAATTATCAACTAAATAATTACATTTATTACCATCCTTAAAGTTTAATAGGAGTGGTACTTTGTAATCTGTTAGTCGACGTTCATTAAACCCACAGGTATAACATTCATCTTTTAAATAACCTTCTGCTATTCCTCTTGCTCTTATTTTCTCAGGGGTGAAGGATTCCCAACCAATTCCCTCTTCAAAGATCCGCTTTACATTCGGTTCTTTGCGTCTGTTAGGTAAGAACTTGGGAATGCCTTTTCCACTCTGATTTTTATGAAGATCGAATAGTGTTGGTGAGTTAGGATCACTTTCATCTACTCGAAATAGTTTAGCAAACGGCTTATAATGTTGATATGAGCATCCTAGATATTTAGCAGCAGCACGATTCGATTTAGTGAATCGCATAGCTTTTAAAATATTTTCCTTAGTAAGAGGTTTGGACGCTGGCATAACTAAATTTAAATTAAAGGGGCCGAGGCCCCACTAATTACTTTGTAGCACTAGCCTCTACTACAGTAGTATCAGCAGGTACGTTGGTTGAATCAACAGCAGTAGTATCTACAGATACAGTTGTTGAATCAGTTGTTGCAGGAGCTTCAGTTGTTCCACCTCCGCAAGATGTCAGGGTTGCAATAAGAGCAACGATGGCAAGTTTTTTCATGTTTTTGTTTGTTTTAATTTATATAGTGAATATACTATTTTTTCTTTGCCTTCCCACCTTTTTCGCGGTCTTGCATAGCTTTCAATAAATACCAAAGATCTGTGGGAGACGTTAATTCTATTATTTCTCCTTCATCATTCTGCAGGCCATTTGTGGTTCCATCTGGGTTAGTGCGTTCGTACAGATAAAAGAATATTAATTCTGATGCTTCTTTACCAAAATGTAAATGAAATAATGAATCAATTACAAAGTAAAATTTTTCATCATATGATGTAAAATCTAATTGAAGATCATTACCCAACAACATTCCTCTTACTTCAATCTCTTCTAATGTATTGATTATTTTTTCAAAACGTTCACGATTGATATCATCTTCTGATTTTTTCTTACGTTTTAAGAAAGTATCAGTACCTAAGATATCATCAATGGATTTTTTAACTCCATTAACATGCTCCTCATTATTTTCCATAAATTATAATTTGCTAATTAAATCCCTGGCTTCAGCACATTTATCGTATTCTTCTTTTTCAACATAATACTCGATTAAATGTTCAAGAGCAGGTTTCCATTTATCTTTTTCCAACTCAATATAATAACTTGAGTCTGCTATCTCAAAGAGTGAGATTGATGATTTATGTTTTTCGATACCGTCTTTTATAGCATAGATTGTTTCTTCCAAAACTGCTTTTCGGATTTCTGGGACTGTTGTTAAGATCGAATAATCAGATCCTGGTTCAGCTGATACTCTAAATACAGGAACTTTACGTCTCATTTTCTTTCTAGTTTTAATCATAACCATTAATTTATGTTATTTTTCACACCAGCCAACTCTTGCATTCTATTAATTTCTTTAACTGGTTCTTCAGGTGCAGGTGTTTCTTCAGCAGGAGCTTCTTCACTTGACCCACCACCAATAGCATTCTTAATTAATAATTTAATATCAGCAATTGGAATTAAAAATCCAATTACGTTACTATATGGTACGTCTGTATCCTGAGATACAGTTAAATTATATTGTTCTAATCCCTGGTTTAACTTAGACTGTAATTTTTGAGTTGCTTCTGCTTTCTTATCACCTTCAAGTGTTTGAGGTAATACGAATTGCACCTTAATACCCTTTTTAGTTGGGTTGTGATTTACATCTACTCTAAGTTTTGGTTTTATTTCTGCCATTGATATCGTTTACGTATAAATATTAAATAATTTCATCTACCAGCCCATATTTATGTGCTACTTTCACATCAAAATACCATTCACTACGCTTATCTCTAATATCTTTTAATTGTTTAGCGTTGAATTTAGTTTTTGATAGGAAATATTCATCACATATTTTATCTGTTCTCTTCGTTTCCTTTAATTCTTGTTCATGATGCATTACTTTACCTTCAGTTGGATATGAGGCTTCATGATACATAAATGTAGCATATTTGCTTGCTAAGCGGTGATGACCAGCTGCGAATACTATTAAGGCCATCGACATGGCTGAACCATGGCATATTGTGTGAACCGGAGTCAACGAATTATCAATTACATCAACTAAAGCTAATCCACTATATAATTCCCCACCAAATGAATTGATTATTAGTTTTATTGGTTCTTTTTGCGTTTTTTTCGCGTCTTCTTCGTTAATATCATATATAACCTCAATTATCTCATTAACTGATTCGCCGTCAATGTCTCCTAATGATAATATGCGGCCTGTTGGTTTATTTGATTTTTTAGGAGAAGCCATAGACTAATGTTTCTCCAATAAATACTAGAATATTTCAAATTCTATTTCAGTATCTCCTAACCCCCAATCATTTCCATTAGATGTTTCTGAGAAGAATTCTACATAATCCCAAGCACTATTATATGCCTTAGCATCTCCTGTATAAGCTCCTTTATGTTCAGAATCTAGCACTCTAGTTCCATCTTCTTTTGTATAATAGGCTCCATGTTCCATATGGAATAAGGGTGGATTATATAATGCTTCTAGCCCAAATCCATTTAATACTGCTTTCTTTTGTATATTAGTATCAACAAAACAAGCATATATCATTTCTTCTTCAAATCCCTTAATACCTTCCCACACGTGTTTAGAGGCTAACTGAAAATCACCACAGCAATTTATTAAACTATAATGATCATTAGGTGTAACCATAGCAGGAAAATGTCGTTCTGGGATTGTGTTATATAATTCTTCTCTTATTTTTTCCCATTCTGTATGTGGGTATTTGTATATTATTTCTTTAGGTCCTTCTCTTCTGGAAACAGTATAAAATGTGTTTTTATCTAAACCATTAATAGTATTAATTAAGTCTTCACGTTTAGGAGGGATTATATCTAAATTAGTAGATACTATCCAATCACATTCACTTCTCCTTATTCCTATATTTCTACTTAATCCTTCATTACATTTTTGTGCTTGTGGATCTGTTATAAGTTGGGATACAATATCTGCTGGGATTACAAAATGCTTTAATTTACCTGTTTTAGGTAAATAATCTTGTATTTCCCATAAAAAAGATCCTGTAGGAGAGTTCCAATCAATGTAAGTTACTTCATCAAATGTATCTAACATGGATTTAAAATGAATAATTCCTCTTTCAAAATCTTTATATCCATCATTTCTATTTACTACTACTACTCCTATTTTCATTCTTTAATTATATTATATTTGTTACTTAATTGACTGATGCATTCTTTGAAATAATCATATGATTTATTTTCAGGATGAATTAAAACACAATCATCATTATTCCCTACATTATATCTATAAAGATCATAATTTAAATCTAAAAGATAATTTTTAGCCTTTTCATTCATTACTTGTTCTTTATTATCCTGTATTAAACTATTTTCTAAAAATATAATAGGTTTAAACTTATTTAATAATTCTTTAGCTCCTAAAAAAGCATAATATTCGTATCCTTGGATATCTATTTTAATAAAATCACATTGAGATAATGAAAGACTATCTAGTGTTATTGTTTTTACCTGATCAGCCTCTCTAGTTTCATCTGTGTGGTTGTGAGTGGCATATTCATGCTCTATTCCTCTTCCACCCCAGTTGTATAATTCATTTCCAAAATTTTCATTTTCAATTTTCCACATTTGTTTTATATCTTCTTTATCCCCTAAAGCTAATTTCATTGGTTCTATAACATCATCTAACCCATTAAATAATATATTAGCACATAATTGATTATATATTAATGACTGAGGTTCAAAAGCATATACTTTTTTAGATAATTTTCCAAATTGAATTGTATGAAAACCTAAATTTGCTCCAGCATCTATGCATACTGAGTCTTTTGTTATCATTTTAGAATAAAGTTCATATAAATGATATTCCCACCCTCCCGTTTGTTTTAAGAAATTACCAATAACATCATATTCATTTATAAGGAAATTTCCAAAAGAAGATTGGACAATTTCAAAAGATTTATTTATTTCTTTCATAATATTTAATTGTTTCTGTTAGTCCTTCTTTTAAAGAAGTAAATTGATAATCTTGTAAATAAGTATTAATTAATTTTTTATTTGGAGAACCAACAAAAGCTGTTGTATCCCATTCTATTAAATTAAAATCATATCCTACAATATCACATATTGTTTGAGCATATTCTTTAATTGAATGACTCTTACCAGAAGATAAGTTAACTATTTTGTTTTCCCAAGTCATTGATTTAATAATAATATCAACAGCATCCTTAATATAAATTAATTCACGAGTTTGATCTCCAGTACCCCAAAGTACTACTTTATCTCCTCCATTCTTAGCATTTACTATCTTTCTAATTAAATCAAATATAAAGTGCTTATCATGTAATTCATAGTCAGGACCATAGAATACAGAAGGAATTAAATAATTATAATCCATTCTATACTCCTGATTTAGTGCTCTTAAACCAACTAATAAGTTACGTTTTATATTTCCATATACCTCATATCCTGGTTCTGGTTCTCCTTTTAGATAATTTTCTTCTGTCTTTTCTACATCTTTATTATACCCACAAGATGAACCAAATGTAATCATCTTAGCTTGTGGTTGATATTCATACCAATAGTAAAGCATATCTGTATTAATATTACTATTGATTAGAAACTGTTCTCCTGGGTGATTTTGGCAATATCCTCCTGCTGATGTTTTAACAGCTAAGTGAATAATATAATCAAAACTTTTAGTTAAGAAAAACATATCATTCCAATTGGAAGAATTTATTTTAGTAACATCATAATTTTTTTCTAATTCTTTTACTAAATGTCTTCCTACAAATCCAGATGCTCCTGTAACTAATATATTATGCATTTTTTAATTTAAAAATTAATTCTAGAGTTTCACTAAAAGGAAAATTAGGGGGACAATTCTCAGGAGTTAAATAAACTTCATCTAACATTTGAAAACCATTTCTTTCTATAATTTCTGACCATGTTTTTTTATCAAATACAGAAACATGAGGAGGTACTATTTGAGTAGAAGCAGTAGCTATAATTTTTGTATTTCCATGACAATGATTCTTTATATTTTGAAAAAATATATCTAATCTAGAGGGATCGATATGTTCAAAATGTTCAAAAGAAAGTATATAATCAAATAACAAGGTTTTATCCTCTTTTACAATTTTATAAGGTCGATCTGTGTAAGCGGTAAAATGAGTATCTTTTTTAATGTATGGACTATGAGGAGTGGTTGCGTTTATATCTATAGTAACATATGTTATATTAGGATAAATTTGTCTAATAAAATAAGATAAATTTCCCGATCCACATCCTATTTCAAAAACATTTTCATTTCCTTTTAAAACTTTATTAAAAGATAAAGCATGTCTTTTATACCCAGAGTGATAATGAGGATCTAATGTCCATATTACGTTAGTATTTTCAAATCCAGGAGCAGATTCGCAATAGTCATCTCCAAAAGATAATCCTACTATATCAGGTTGAAGTATTTCTTTAATCATTTTTTTATTTTTTTCTTAATATTGTTAATCCGTTATTTACAGGAATAGTAGCCCATTCCCATTTATTTAGATCTAATTCTTTTACAGCAGCATAAGGTCCACCATACGCCCATTCATCGTCTCTATTATCAATAGGGTAAAAATACTCTGGGTGGTGGTTACATCCCATTAGATCGTGGAGCAGTATAATAGATCTATTATCTGTTAATTTATCCACTAATTCAATTTCTTTTTTAACATGTGGAGCCGAATGCCAATCATCTATATAAACTATATCATAATATGATCCTTTTTCTACTTCTTGCTCAAGAAATTTGATAGCGTCCGATTGAACAAAGGTATAATAGGATTTTAATTCTTCAGGACATTTCCATTCAGTAGGATTGATATCAACACATGTTATATGACCATTATTTAATACTACTCCTGCTAACATGGGTTCTGTTGTTACTCCCCATCTAACCCCTAATTCTAATATTCTTTTTGCTTTTAGTTGGAGTGTTATTCCGAATAGAGTTGTTAAATGTTGATCACTATCTACATCTCCTGTAAGGGTTGTTGTTAAAAACTTGTTAAATAAATTTTGTATTTGTTCCATTTTAATATATTTTTGTTACTCCTGTTTTGTCTATTTTAAAATCTAAAATATTTCCTTTATATTTTGATATTAATTTATTTTTTATAAAGGGATTGCATATTACTAATACAAAGCCACATCCACCACTACCTAATAATTTAGCCCCATACGCTCCCATACTCATTACATCATCAATGATGGTTTTAATTTTACTATTGGATATATAAGGTGAGATTTTTTCTTTACTTAACCAACTTTCATATACTAATTCTCCAATACCTTTTAAATCTTCGTACTGAAATAACTTATATGCTCGCTTAGCTGTTTCTAGTATTTGATATTTGTTGTTAATATCATCTTCATGTGATTTAGCTATAACATCATTATTTCTTTGCTCTTCAGTATAAATAAGAACCATTGAATCTTGTAAAGCATATTCAAATTCTTCTGTGATAGGGAGTGGTTTAATATTATATATTCCATCTTTATTTATTTCAATAGATGAAAATCCTTTAGCGAATGGCCATATTTGGTCTTGAATCCCACCACTTTCTTTTAATATTTCTCTTTCAATTTTAATAGCGGCATCAATTATCTCTTTTTTATTAAAATTTTCTTCTTTTAGTTTTTGTATAACATAAGATAGTGCTATACAATATGATGATGACCCACCTAATCCTGTTCTAGAAGGAATATCCGAGAATGAAGATAGTTCTATTGGTTTATCTATATTAAAGTATCTTAATGTTTCTCTAATAATAGGGTTTTTTAATTCATCTATAGTATCAACAGACTCATATTTAGAATAAACACAAACGTGTTTTTTCGGTAATATTTCAGGCCTATATCTTAATGAAATATAGCAATATTTGTCTATAGGAGTACCTATTAAAAATGAGCCATACTGTTCGTAAAACCCCTTATAGTCCGTTGATCCTCCAAATAAAGATATTCTAAAAGGAGCTTTTACTATAATCATAAATTTGTAAAGTCTTTATTTTTAAATTTAGTAAGTAGTTGATATCCTTTAATTAGCTCTTGAATACCATCTTCTAACGTAAATGTAGGTACCCATCCTTGGGATTCCAATTTATTATTTGAAACTATGTAATTTCTTTGATCAAAGTCTTGTTTAAAATTATTTTGAACAATAACTAAATCAGGAACATATTTTTGAATAGTTTCTGCTAACTCTAATTTAGTACAATTAGCTGATGTTAATCCAACATTAAAGGTATTGTTGTTACATTTTTCATAGTTTTCAATCATGAATAAAAATGTATTAGCAATATCTCTGATATGAATATAGTTGCGGATAAAATGAGATTCAAATAATACCAAATAACCGTCAGTAACTGCTTTATAAACAAAATCGTTTACTAATAAGTCTGTTCTCATCCTATATGACATACCAAAAACAGTTGCTAACCTCAATGCAATACCATTACCTGAGTCCAATACAGCTTTTTCAGCATTACATTTAGTTTCAGCATATAGTGATAGTGGTTTGAATGGTGATTCTTCAGTAATAATTTCTGTTGATGAACCATATTGACTATTAGTATTTGGAACTAATAACATTTGATTCTTAGTAATCCATTCTGTAATATTTCTTACTTGTTCATAGTTAACTCTAAATGTTAATTCAGGTTGTGCTTTACAAGCTGGCATCCCAACAATAGCGGCTAATGGAATTATAATATCATGTTTTTCAACTAATGATTTTAGTAACGGCTCATTAGTTACATCACCTAAAATAAAATCAAAATTAGAGTGATAAGAAAAAGGAGCTAATGAGGTTTGTTTATAAATAAGATTATCTATTACTGTTACTTTATATCCTTTATTTAATAATACCTCTGTCAGAACGGAGCCTAAATAACCTGCTCCTCCGGTAATCAATACTTTTTTCATATTATAACGATTTTGCATTTTTGTCTCTTGAAGATAATATAGGATTAGTAATAGGCCAAGAAATATTTAATTTAGGATCATTCCATCTAACAGTAAACTGAGCATCTGCTCCTACATATAAAGTAGATTGTTTATATGAGAATATTCCCATTTCACTCATTATTAAATGACCATTAGCAAATCCAGGTGGAATTAGTATTTGTCTTCTATTTTTATCATTGATAGAAAACATATCATGTTTCAAATAGGTTTTACTACTTGGTCTCATATCAACCACAACTTGTAATAAGGAACCATATAAACATTGTACTAATTTCCAAGTTTCATTATCACCATGTAATCCTCGTAAAGTATGTTTTACAGATGTACTAATGTCATCTTGTTTAAAATCAATATTTCCCTTATTGAATACTTTATAATTTTCAATATTCCATGTTTCTACATACTCTCCCCTATAGTCATAAAATACATCAGGAGTAATAATAGCTACATCAGGTAATGTTTGACTAAATTCATATTTCATATTTCTATTATATTTTGGTCTGGGTATTGGAAATGGCATACGCCGTCAATCATTATATTTTTATGAGAAGGATCTCCTATTTTATATACGTTAACAGTTTCACATAAAGTATTATGTTTATCATTATCTAACATATAATATGTTTTTAACTGATTTCTTTCTGCACATTGCTTAAGAAAGTTTTCACAGCTCCAATCTTTAATATATTCCCATATTTTTCCGTTATAGTTAGGAATAGTTTTGGATATATTATATGTTTCGTTTATATAATCTTTATTATTTAAATAATCACATTTTTCTATATTTAGAAAATAAAACCAAGTTTGAGGAAAGAATTTATTCTTAATTTTTTCGTAGTTAAAAGAATTTAAGTATAAATCTTCATATGTTATTCCTATTAAATAATATAAATCTGATTTTTCTACTTTTTTATCTAGTATAGATTCTTGTATAATAATATCATTGTCTGATTTGCATAGCCAGCTTATTTTATTTTCTTTGCAATAATCAAAAACTAAATTATCTAAATCTACTGTTCCGAAATTATGACCTCTATTTATATGAGAATCTAAAATGATACAATTAGGAAAATATTTTTCCCATAATTTAGTATTAGAATTAATTAAAATATCTTTATTTTTATCATTATAATTATTAGAAATAATAATTTGTTTA